>Ga0208902_1000723_pt1 | contig 16595 bp, 10 predicted proteins | sample AntAceMetag02UKH_FD_184767 | JGI IMG/M metagenome (GOLD analysis project Ga0208902, IMG submission 184767) | Saline lake microbial communities from Ace Lake, Antarctica - Antarctic Ace Lake Metagenome 02UKH (SPAdes) (version 2) | ecosystem: Environmental > Aquatic > Non-marine Saline and...
ATGGGGAGCATATCAGGAAGGGGGTCGTCTATTTTGCCCCGGACGGCTCTCACATGGGGGTAACAGGGGGCGGAAGGATTGTCCTCAAAGACGGTCCGGCTGAAAACGGTGTTCGGCCCTCTGTATCGCACCTCTTCCGCTCCCTTACTGATGCCTATGGGGGAAGGGCGGTCGGTTTGCTTCTTACCGGGATGGGAAAGGATGGGGCAATGGAACTGGCGCAGATGAAAGAGAGAGGGGCGGTCACGGTTGCCCAGGACAGGGAGAGCTGCGTGGTTTACGGCATGCCGGCCGAGGCAATAAAACTGAATGGGGCCGTCCATGTCCTCTCACCGGAAGGAATCAAGACGTTCTTGAATTCAATCGGGAAATAACGAATTGAACCACAAAGATCACGAAGAGCACGAAGAATGGAATTTTATGAATTGTTAAATCTCTCACAGAGTTCACGGAGCACACAGAGAAAATCAAAAACCCCTGTGATCTCTGTGCCCTCTGTGAGAGGAAAAACAAAAATGGGGGCAAACAGACTATGACATCTGCAAGCGATAAATCGAAGAAAAGCGCGAATATACTTATTGTTGAAGACAGCCCTACGCAAGCTATCCAGTTGCAGAGTCTCTTAGAGGAAAACGGTTTTCAGGTGTCTATTGCTTATGACGGTGCAGAGGGCCTCTCCTGTTTGAAGGAGGAGAACCCTGACCTGGTTGTCAGCGATATCGTTATGCCGGAGATGGACGGTTATGAGTTGTGCAGGAAGATAAAGGAGGATGACGACCTCAAGGGAATTCCGGTCCTCCTCCTTACCCAGTTGACCGAGCCGGAGGATATTATCAAGGGCCTTGATGCCGGGGCAGATAACTTCGTTACAAAGCCCTATGATCCAAAACTGCTTCTCTCCCAGATCGAGTATATTCTCGTAAACCGGACCATGAGAACAAGTCCGCGCACCGAAATGGGTGTTGAAGTCTTTTTTGCCGGGAAAAGATATTTTATCAATTCAGACCGCATGCAGATACTTGACCTTCTCTTCTCCACCTACCAGAACAGTCTCCAGCAAAAACGTGAATTAGAGAGAAAGAACAAAGAACTGAAAGAGGCCCTTGATACCATCAATACCCTTCATGGAATAATCCCCATATGTTCCAACTGTAAAAAAATACGCGACGACAAGGGGTCGTGGAGTCAGATAGAGGCATATATCGGAAAGCATTCAGAGGCCCAGTTCAGTCACGGCATCTGTCCTGAATGCGCAAGGAAATTATATCCGGAGTTCTATAAGGAGAAGTGAAAATTGAATGGATTAGGGTATTTGAATAATCTGTGATAATCTGCGTAATCTGCGGATGGGAAAAGGAATGGAAAAAGATATCGAAATCCTGATTGTCGAGGACAGCCTGACACAGGTCTTGAAGCTGCAGTATATCCTTGAGCAGCACGATTACAGTGTTGCGGTGGCAAACAACGGCCAGGAAGCGCTCGAGTATCTCAGGGAGCATACGCCGGCGCTTGTTATCAGCGATATTGTCATGCCTGAAATGGATGGCTACGAGATGTGCAGGAGGATCAAGGAGAGGGAGTCTCTCAAGGGTATTCCGGTTATCCTTTTGACATCACTCTCCGATCCGGTGGACGTGATCAGGGGGTTGCAGTGCGGGGCTGACAATTTTATCACAAAGCCCTACCAGGAAGATTTCCTGATCTCCAGGGTCAAGAGCGTACTTGTTAACCGGGAACTCCGCAGGACCGCATCCGCGGATTGGGGATTTAAGATATTTTTCAGGGGCGAGCAATATACAATTACCTCAGACCGGATGCAGATGGTAGATCTACTCTTCTCCTCCTTTGAAAATGCGGTCCAGAAGAATCAGGAATTAGAAAAAGCAATCCGTGAACTAAAGGCCACCCAGGAAGAGCTGGCCCTGGCCAAGGAGGCTGCCGAAAAGGCCAACCAGGCCAAGAGTCTCTTTCTTGCCAATATGAGCCACGATATCAGAACCCCGATGAACGGGATAATCGGCATGACAGATCTCTGTTTAGACACAAAGGTCACTGGTGAACAAAAAGAGTATTTAGGGATGGTAAAGAGTTCTGCCGATTCACTGCTCTCCTTGCTGAATGATATCTTAGATTTCTCAAAGATAGAGGGCGATATGTTAGAGCTCGAGCAGATAGACTTCAATCTCAACAATGCGGTGGAAGATACTGTAAAGAGCCTGGCATTTCTGGCGCATAAAAAGGGACTGGAGTTAGCCTGCCGGGTCCATAGGGATGTCCCTGTTGCCCTTGTGGGCGACCCCGGGCGATTGCGTCAGGTCATCGTAAATCTGGTGGGAAACTCTCTCAAATTCACGAAAAAGGGCGAGGTGGTTGTTGAGGTAAAGCTCGAAGATGAAAAAGAGGATGAGGTCCTTTTACACTTTTTGGTCAGGGATACCGGCATAGGTATCCCGCGTGAGAAGCAGGAGAAAATCTTTGAGGCCTTTTCTCAGGCCGATGATAGCACCACGCGCCAGTATGGGGGCACCGGCCTGGGGCTGAGCATATCCTCGAAGTTAGCCTCTATGATGGGCGGGAAGATCTGGGTGGAAAGCGAACCGGGAGAGGGGGCAACGTTTCAGTTCACCGCAAACTTCGGCCTGCAAAAAATGCCCCTGTCGCGCAGGAAGATGGGATTGCCCGGTCTGAAGGAGATGGTTGTCCTGGTGGTTGATGACAACGCGACCAGCCGGCAGATACTTGAGGAGATTTTGCTTGGCTGGAAAATGGTGCCCACGGTTGCTGAGGGTGAGGATGCGATTCGGGTGCTGGAAGATGCGGGACGTTCCGGGAGGCCGGTTTCTTTAGTGCTTCTGGATGCAACTGCCTCGGAAAAGGACTGCTTTGCGTTAGCTGCCAAGATAAAAGAGAATCCGGAGTGTTCTGCCCCTATGATTATGACGACCTCTTCGATGGGGATGCGGGGCGATGCCGAGAAGTGCCGTAAACTCGGTATTGCGGCCTATCTGACCAAGCCGATCAAGCAGTCTGAACTGTTTGACGCAATCCTGACGGTTCTTGATATACACGGTGCCGAGCCGGGGGAAAACGATCTCGTTACAAAGCACTCCATTCGGGAAAGCAGGACCCGGCTTCGTATTCTTCTTGCGGAAGACAATGTGGTCAATCAGCGATTGGCCGTCAAAGTCCTCAATAAAAGGGGCTACTGCGTGGTGGTGGCCGGAAACGGAAAAGAGGCCGTAGCCGCCTTTGAACAGGAACCGTTTGATGCCATTCTAATGGATGTACAGATGCCCGAAATGGATGGCTTTGAGGCAACGGGCGTGATTCGTGAAAAAGAGAAGGAAACAGGCAGTCACATCCCGATCATAGCTATGACCGCGCACGCCATGAAAGGGGATCGCGAACGATGTCTGGAGGCGGGTATGGATGAATATGTGTCAAAACCTATCCGGCCTCAAATAGTTGTCGATGCAATAGAAAGTGTTGTTGGGACTTGAAACTTGAAACTCGAAACTGGTGAATTCCTTAATACCCAGTACCCAATACCCGGTATACCCAGAGCATCCGCAAATATCTTGTGAGAAACTATAGCGGTTTAGGCGAAAAGGAACAGAAGATGCGTCCCTCCCCCGATACCTTAGAACTGGATCCTCAAAAGATCGCCGAGAGGAAGGAAAAGGCCGGATATCGTCTAAACGTAATCCAGTTCCCCGTGTTACGTCTCCTCGGATTTGCCCTCATATCTTTCTTCATACTGGTACACAACTACTATGTTTTCAAGGTCTTTTTCTGGGCACCCTTCTTGCAGTTTTCCTCCATAGCCTTTTCTTACAGCCTGTTTTCCTGGGCCATACTCTATCTTTTTTTCGGCAAAACAGGGAAATTCGATTTAGGGATACTTTTTCTGACTACAGATATCTTCATCTTTGTTTTGGCCATTTACTTTACAGGAGCATACAAAAGCCTCCTATTCTTTTTGTTGATTATTCGGGTTGCTGACCAGACCAGTACAAGCTTTAAGAGAGTCTTGGTCTTTGCTCATGTGTCCGTACTTGCTTATATCGCTATGCTCTTCTACATAGTGTACTTTGAAAATCGTTCTTTCCCCTACTCCCTGGAAATACCAAAACTATGCTGTATATATTTCGTCGGTTTATACATCTCTCTGACTGCCAGGACTGCGGAGCGACTTAGAAACAGAACGGCGGCTTCAGTGAGATTGGCAAGGGAATCAATCCGGAGATTAGAAGCGCTGTCGAAGGAACTGAGGGATGCAAGTATAAGGGCCGAGGCGGGAAACATTGCCAAGGCCGAATTCTTGGCCAACGTTAATCATGAGATCCGGACGCCGCTTAACGGAATCATCGGGATGACCCATTTGGCATTAGATACTGAATTGGATAAAGAACAGAGGGAATACTTGGAAATGATAAGTAAGTCCGGCGATGCCCTCCTCGGCATCCTGAACAACATTCTGGATTTCTCCAAGGCCGAGTCCAGCGAGATCAGCCTTGAAGAGAAGGGCTTTGATCTCAGTTCGGTTTTGAAGGATGTTACGGATAACCTGGCGATCAAGGCGAGCGATAAAGGGCTGCAATTCGTCTTTGACTTCGGAGCAGAAGTGCCGGTTAGTTTGGTGGGGGACCTTGAGCGCCTGCGACAAATCATGACTAATTTAGGGGAGAATGCGGTTAAGTTCACAGAAGAGGGTGGAGTGTCTATCCGTGTGGCGGTTGAGGAGGAAAAGGATTCATCAATTGTCCTCCATTTTATGGTTTCGGACACTGGCATAGGGATCCCGCCTGACAAGATGGAAACGATCTTTGACAGTTTCAGCCAGGGGGACGGCTCTTCCACCAGAAAGCATGGCGGAACAGGGTTAGGTCTGGCATTATCAAGGCACCTTGCGGAAATCATGGGGGGCCGCATATGGGCCGAAAGCCCAGCGGATTGTCGATTGTCGATTGATAATTGTCGATTGAAGGAAGCCTCTGAATCAGATAGAAACAATCATCAATCAAAGGGCAGCACCTTCCACTTAACGCTGCCTTTCAGCTTGAGCAGGGATGAAGATCCTCTCTTGCCGGATACAGATAATTTGCCGGACCGGGAGACGTTCGATTTTTCAATGGCAATGGAAATTGTGGACGGAGATATGGAACTCCTGAGGGAGATTGCCGCCCTGTTCTTAGATGACTGTCTTCAAAAGATAGGTCTGATCAGAGAGGGGATCAGGGCGGGGGATGCAGGAATGATTGAAGAGGTTGCTAACAGTCTTAAGGGTGCTGCAGGGAACATAGGAGCGCGACAGCTTGAACAAAGTCTCCTTGAGCTTGAGATGGTCGGGAAGGAGGGGAAACTGCTTGAGGCTGAAATTGACTTAGCAGATCTGGAGCAGGGAATTGAGGCGTTCAGGGAAGCCCTGAAAGAGCGCGATGTCCTGTTAGAAAGTTAGGGGGTTAGCAATAGTTCTTGTGTGGCTAACGTGAATAAGATATATTTGATTATCTTATGGGAGTGACAACTGTAACCTGCCAAAGGAGCAGCCGAAATGTCTGAAAAGATCTTCATCGTAGATGACAACTTGGTCAATCGAAAACTCTTAACCGCAATCCTGAAAAAAGAGGGCTATGATCTGTTGGAGGCCGAGGATGGGGAAGAGGCTATCGAATTGGCGTTCAGGGAAATGCCGGACCTCATCCTGCTTGACATAATGATGCCGAAAAAGGATGGCTACGAGGTTTGTGTAGAACTCAAAGGCGATGATCGGACGGCTAATATACCTATCATATTTCTCTCTGCCAAGACGCAGACTGAAGATAAAATAAAGGGCCTTGATCTGGGTGGCGCCGATTATGTGACCAAACCGTTTGACAGGGGGGAGGTCCTCGCCCGTGTCAAGGCTCAATTGAAGATCGCAGGGTTGACCAAAGAGGTGATTAAGGCCAATGAGGAGCTTCTCAAAAAACAGGAAGCGTTAGATGAAGACCTCAAGGCCGCGGCAGGGATCCAGCGAAGTCTGCTCCCTAAAGAGCCCCCTGATGAGGATATTGTAGACGTGGCATGGCAGTTTATGCCCTGTGAAAAAATCGGGGGCGATATTTTTAATATGGTTCGATTAGACGAAAAACATTGGGGCATTTATATGCTCGATGTCAGCGGACACGGAGTGCCTTCGGCCTTAGTGGCGGTCTCGGTCTCCCAGATACTTGGTCCTCAGCAGGGTTTGCTGCTAAAAAAGACGATAAAACCCCCGCCGTTTTATGAGATACTATCCCCCGCAGAGGTCCTCAATCTACTTGACCAGGAATATCCTATAGAGCGGTTTAACAAGTTTTTCACCATCAGCTATATTGTTTTCAATACCGAAGATAAAAGTATAATATACAGTAATGCGGCCCATCCCCCACCTATTTTGCTTCACGGGAATGGTGAGATGGAACTGTTGGACAAGGGAGGGACCATTATCGGAATGGGGGGCTTACTTCCCTTTGAAGAGGGGAAGAAACAGGTGCGTGCCGGAGACAAGTTGCTGATCTATACGGACGGCATTGTGGAGTACCAGAATAAAGATGGGGAGTTTTATGGCGATGAGCATTTTCATAGGGAACTGCAGAGATTACAAGAGAGGGCAATTTCCGATATCGTTGATGGGATAATAGATTCTATCATGGATTTCGGGGACAATAACCCGCCTCAGGATGATATTACCCTATTGGGGATTGAGTTTAAAGGGGAACCGGTTTAAAGGGAGGATGATCATCATGGGTATCAGGAGCGTCAAGTTCATTATTGATAGTAATCTCGAAAATGTTCCTCTTATTGGAATGTCAGTGAATAAACTATGTTCATCAACATCTTTTTCCGATATCGAATCCTTTAGTATCGAGCTTTGTGTAGTGGAAGCAGTGACCAATAGTATTAGGCATTCCTGTTGCGGGGAGTCCGGACATGATATAAAGGTCATTTTTACCCTTACACAAGAGGATGTTACGTTTGATATCTGTGATGCTGGCGCCTGCCCTTTGAACCCGGAAGTGCTGGATAAGGCCGTGATCAAGCCTCCCGGGATTAATATCTCCGATATTGAGGGTATCGCGGAAGGTGGAAGGGGTTTAGGTATTATGAAGGAGATTATGGATAGCGTTACTTACAGATCGGAAGAGGGGGAGAATTGCATGACGTTAGTAAAGAAACTCCCTGCGGGTATCGGTTGAGTGGTTAAGTAGTTGAGTAGTTAAGTTGTGGACTGGTGTTTGTTTTTGATGATTAGCCTGGTTGCCTGTTCAAGTTGAAAACGAGCGGAGACCTTTGAAAAACGCTCAATTTCGTTCAAAATCAAGACGCGTGAGGATTTTAACCACAGGAATATATTAGATATTTCGAGGATTAAAATCTGAACGCAACGCAGAGATTGGGCAGATAAGCGGAGACTTCGAAAGGGGGCATTTTGCAAAGGTCTCGAGCGGGCAAAGCGGTTTTAGAAATCTTCACTATTAAGTCGTTACAAAGGGGGATGGAGAGGCATGGAAATACGGGAAGAGAAGGTCAATGATGTTGAAATATTAAAACTCGAGGGGCGGCTGGATGCGTCTTCGGCCAAGGATATCAAGGAGAAGGTTGATTTATTGACCAAGGAAAACCGTGTAAAGCTTGTTATTGATATGGGAGGCATTGACTTCATAGATAGTTCGGGGCTCGGCAGTCTGGTCTCCGCCCTTCGCTCTGTGAACAAATTAGACGGAGACATAAAGATCTCTGCCCTCCAGGATCAGGTGCGGGCTATTTTTGAGTTGACAAGACTGCATCGTATTTTTGCAATCTATGACGACAGCGATGCCGCTGCAAAGAGTTTTTAGTGGTTTTCGAAATAGGCAGAAAGTTCTTTACCACGAAGAACACGAAGAGATCATAAAGCCATTAGAACAGATTTTTTCTCACGCAAAGACGCAAAGGTAAGAAACAATGAATGATGGGGCTGGGCTTCTCATCAATTTTGGAGCTTCCCTGATGAAGGATGGCATTTCTCGGATTGCGAATGGGTTGTAGGTTTTCTTTGCGTCTTTGCGTCTTAGCGTGAGACCTTTTCAGTTTTGGTTTTTCCGGGTTAGGATCCGTTCTTTTTTGATAATGTCACGACGCTCAGACCGAAACCGACCACGAGGAGGGTGATGGTTCCGATAACGCCGATCATCCGGGAATGCCAGGCACATTCCATCCAGTTCCACTGCTCTGGGAGGTCGCGGGCAAAAGTAGACCAGACAATGCTTGTTACGCTGGCGATTACTGCAACAACGGCCTGCCAGCGTCTTACCCAATGAAATGAGATTCCTAACAGGAACAGGCCAACAAGCCCCCCTCCGGCTATTCCTGCCAACTGCCAGCCGGTCTCTAATGCAGTCTGGACCTGAGTCATTGCCAGACCGGTGATGGTCCCTAAAACGCCCCAGAAGATGGTGAAGACACGGAGCATTTTAATGCATACCCTGTCATTCGCGTCCCTGTTAAAGTATTTCTTGTAGAAGTCAAGTAGTGAAAGTGTGGATACGCAGTTGAGGGATGAGTCTATGCTGCTCATGGCGGCAGCAAGAATGGCGGCAATAATGAGTCCTCGAAGTCCCACGGGGAATTGTGTCACAATAAAGTAGGGATATATCTTGTCCCCCATGAGTGGCCCATCGAGTGAGGGTGGAAGCAATTCGGGATGAACAGAATAATAGGCAAACAGGGCTGTGCCGATAAAAAGAAAAAGCGCTGAAATCGGTATGTAGGCGATGGTTGCGGTCCAAACGGCACGTGAGGCCTCTCTTATGGAGCGTGTTGTCTGATATCTTTGCACGTAGTTCTGGTCTACTCCAAAATTTCTGAAATTCTCAATTATGCCATATAATACCACTACCCAGGCGGTGGGTCTGATTAGGTCGAACTTCCAGCTTCCGAGAGACAATTTGCTGTGCTGTCCAGCGATGGCGAATAGTTGGCCAGGGCCTTCGGGCATGCCGGAGAGTAGGATGATTGTGGTAATAACTGCCCCTGCGAAAAGGATTATCACCTGGATTACGTCGGTCCAGATCACTGCCTCGATACCACCGAGTACCGTATAGAGAGTGACCCCGGCGCCTGTAATAATGATGATTGTAGCGTAGGACCACCCCGTCAGGTTGTGCAGCACAAGCGACACCAGGAACAGGATCATTCCGATACGGGCTAAAGAGCCTAACATGAAGCTTATACTGCCGTAGATCCGGGCCCATGCACCGAAGCGCTGTTCTAAGTATTCATAGGCCGATACCTTCACCCTTGTTCTGTAAAGCGGGATGAAATAAAGAGTGGCAACGATTGCAGCAACCGGGAGGGTAAGGGAAAACACGAAGACATCCCAGTTGAAGTTATACGCCTGGCCCGGGTATGCTAAGAAAGTTATGCTGCTGACAAAGGTGCCCAATATGGAGAGCCCCACTGCCCAGCTCGGGAGTCTTCCATCTGCAATCATGAATCCTGAAGAAGTGTTGCTTTTTTTGCGGAAATAGGCGCCGAAGAGTATAACTCCAATGAAATAGAAGATCAGTATTAGTTTGTCTATGAGAAGAAAGTCTGTTTGCATCGTAACCCCTGGCCGGTTTTGTTCAGGAATTTAGCCTATGCTTCTCTTGGAGTCAACGGGATCTTTTGATTGAAGGTGCAGGTTGCGGGTTACGAGTTGCGGGTTGAAATTTGAAACTGGAAACTTGATACTTGAGGCCCATGTAAAAAATCTCCAAGGCCGTCACTCCCGCGAACGCGGGAGTCCAGTCCCGCCGCGGGATGATTTCCCTGGATTCCCGCGTTCGCGGGAATGACGAAAACGAGTCAGTGATTTTTTACGAGTTTGTCAATGGTCAATTGCAACGGTCATCGGATTCATCCCCGCAAAGTCGGGATCTTCGACCAGCAACGAGTAACCAGTATCGAGCATCCAGTATCCAGTATCCAACAAAATGACTAAACAAATAGCATACTTTGTTTCCCCGCATGGATTTGGTCATGCTGCGAGAGCATCGGCGGTAATGAGCGCTGTTTACGAAATGGATCCTCTGGTGCACTTTGAGATCTTTACGACCATACCTTCTTGGTTTTTTGAGGAATCTCTTGAAAGTCCTCATGCCTATCATCCCCTCATGACAGATATCGGACTGGTGCAGGAGACGCCGCTCTATGCTGATCTTGACAGGACACTTGAGCGTCTGAACCGTTTCATCCCCTTTGAGGACTCCCAAATATCGGAGTTGGCCATAAAAATTGACAGGCTGAATTGTGAGCTTGTTATCTGTGACATTGCCCCTATGGGAATCGCGGTTGCCAGGGAGGGAGGGCGGCCCTCCGTATTGGTGGAGAACTTCACCTGGGACTGGGTTTATCAGGAATATACAGAACACCATGGTAGCTTAAAACAGCATGTGGATTATCTCGGAAGGCTATTCAGCGAAGCTGATTACCATGTCCAGACCCAACCGGTGTGTTCCCTGAAACCGGTTGATCTTAATGCTTTGCCGGTTAGCCGCAGGGCCAGGAGCGCCGCGGATGAGGTCCGACAAGGGCTGGGAATACCGGAGGGCGCCAAAATGGTGCTGATTACGATGGGAGGTGTGCCGGAAAATTACAGGTCCCTGAAGGGGCTGAAGCTGCCAGAGGATCTCTATTTGGTGGTTCCCGGCGGCAGTAACGCCTTTAGGATTTACGATCACCTGATCACCCTGCCGCATCATTCAAAGTTCTTTCACCCTGATCTGATCAATGCCGCTGATGCGGTCGTAGGGAAGGTGGGCTACAGTACCCTTGCCGAGGTCTATCACGGCGGTGTCCCCTTTGGATATATTAAAAGGGCGCATTTCAGGGAGTCAGAGATCTTAGCCGCCTATATAGAGAGGCATATGAACGGCTTTGCCATCGAGGAAGAAAAATTTCGTAATGGAGATTGGGTTTCCGATGTATCCCGGTTGTTAGAGATGCCTCGCATCAGGAGGAAGGGACCCAACGGGGCAGAGCAGGTGGCGGAATTCGTTTGCGGACTCCAGCACCAGCAAAGGTAAGTCCGGCCCTTATTTGTCCCGATTTCCCTTGATTTCCCACTTATTATCCAATATGCATTCCTCTAATTGAGGTTTGAGCCGTCAACCTTTGTGTTAAATTTGATTATTGCTGAAAGGGTTATCATGGCAAAAACAGCCTGCACAGTTCCCATTACACAAATAATCTTAGATGAGGAGATATACCCCCGGGAAGGGGTTTATCCAAAGCGCGTCTCCATGTTTGCCGAAAACATGCGCGATGGTTTTGAGATCGATCCTATCGAGGTACAGATTCATCCGGAATATCGCGATAAATACCGTATTCTTGATGGCGCCCACCGCTGGCATGCATACAAAGAGATCGGCGCAACCGAAATACCGGTTCACATTATAACGCTGGATGATTTGGATCCCTTGCTCTACGCGGCAAAAAAGGCAATAGGTCCCCTCCAATTAAGCGAAGAAGAGGCGAGAAAAACTGCCCGCAGGGCATATGAGAACAATCCCCGGTTGACGTCTGTTGAGATCGGCAGGGCCATCGGCCGGTCAAGGCAGACTGTCGACATTTATGTTGCTGATTTGAGAGCATCTAACGAGTTGGAGATAGACCTTAAAATCTTCAGTATGAACCGCGTTGGCATTTCCCAGGAAAGAATTGCCCAAAGATTGGGCCAAACCAGAGACATAATAAGGATGCATTTGGGGAAAATGCCACTATTGGCAAAATCCCCAAATACCGATTTATCGAAGGGTTTCACTGTCCCACAAGTCGCCGAAAAGCATGGTTGGGCAGAGCCTCTTGTGTGGTCCATTGCCTTGGAGGGCAAAAGCGATCTTGATAGATTCAAGGCACTTAACTGGGGATTGCGCACATGGGATCTGTGGAACTGGAATGACTGCGACAAACGTTTCGGTGATGACTGGCCCGGCCGCATCCCGGCCCAAATGATCGCACACATCCTCTATTATTTTTCAGATCAGAACGATCTGGTGTTTGATCCCATGGCAGGCGGTGGCGTGGTGGCGGATACCTGCTTAGCGTTTAACCGGAAATGTTGGAGCTTTGACATGGATGATCGGTTGGAGACACGACCGGAAATAGAACCCTGTTTCTGGGATGTCACCAATTTGAAATGGCCGATAAAAGGTAAGACCAAACCGGATTTGATTATTTTTGACCCTCCTTATTTTAAAAAGCAATCAAATAAGTACGATCCCGATGGTATATCCGGCCTATCAAAAGAAAAATATTTGGAATTTCTGGAAAACTTCTTTTCCTCAGGACACTTAAACGCCAAAAAATCCACACAGATGGCATTTATCAATGCCGACTGGCGCGATTTCCAAAACACCCCCGCCAGGAATGAGACCCGGGCAAATTCGATTTTAATCAATGATTACCTTCGGATTTTAAATCAAAGCGGGTGGCAGGAAACCCATATCTTTCAAGCGCCACTCTCGTCAGAGCGTTTTAAGGCAAATGTCGTATCGGCCATGCAAAAGAAGAAAATAGTCGGTGTAACCAGCAGGTACGTCATCATGTCAAAGAAAATAACAGGTCTTTAAATAAATCGGGGATAATAGCTGCGAAATGCAAAAGCGGTATTTGAAACGCATGCCATGTCCAGCCTGCACTGATGCACCTATAAGATTTTCTTGAACGGCTCTCAAGGCAGCTTCAGGAGACTGTTACGCCCTTAGCCGGGGAATACAAAAAAGGGCGGTACAAACGATCCGGACCTGAAGGCCATTCTAATAAGTGTAGTTGATAAAACGGTCGTTTATACAGTAAGTTCCAGATTAGATGATTCTTGACCCATTTCAAAGAGAATCAACAGCCATGATTTGTTGGTGTGGTTTCAGATTTCACGCTGAAGATTAGATTCAGTAGCCTTCTCTTCTTGTGGACGCAAAAATCCTTGCCAGAAAGTTGTCCCTTTCGCGCTTCCGGCTCCAAAGCCAATGCTATAGTTATATAGGTAAGTGTGACTTCTATCCCGGGCATTTAAAGTCAAGGATAAGACAATTATCCACGAGCGTCATCGCTCAGAAAAATAGATACCACAAGCTATTTTGAGAGGTTGAGTTTGCCGATACGTTGGAGTAATCACCAGATTTGAGAGGCATCATTTTCGAGTGATAACCATGACATATCTCAACTCTCGATCGTCCCCCTCTGAATAATGATATCACACGTTTTCCCTGGGTTGACCTAAATACCAGTTACATGACGTTTCATCATTAATTTCCGACTTTCAAAATGACAGGGTCTCATTTCTCAAACCGGCCACTTAAGCCCACATTTTTTTGCCCCACTCGGATTGCAATATTCAAATACGATACGTAACATTTTTAGGGTGACAAGACCGATAGGTGACAGTACTTGAATCCTGGATCGAATGAAAAATATACGCTATATTGATTGCGTGTATTTTGGAGAACGCTTTTAACAGGGTGATATAATATCAAATGCAAATAGACCAAGGGGGTTATTCTTCATGATAATAGATAATGAGGTCTTTGGAAGTTATTCGCTTTGTAAATATAAGGGTTTTTTGAAGTATACTGGTAAAAAAGGAATGGTTTCTGATTATGAAGAATTTCAAAAACAAAGAGAAGACGAATATAAGATGGCTGCAATTCGGCAATTATTAAAGAAGTATGGAGAAACAAATGTTCTTAAAGAGAGATCTGTAAACAATGATGACTTAAAAAGCGGGCATAGAATTCTTTTGGGAATAACGATTGAACATAAAGACTTTCACGTTCATGTTGATGTTTTAGAGAAAATCAGAAGGAAATCAGCATTGGGGTCATTTAGCTATATCCCTTATATGTTTGTGCCAAATAATAAGGTTGGGAAACATGAAAAATATCTTCTTGCTTTTATAGGGTATATATTAGGGAAAGCCCAAAAAAGATCGGTTGAGTATGGAATAATTCTATATGATGAGTCTGTGAGAAAGAGCAAAATAGATTTGAGAAAATACCAGCATACCTTAGCTTCCTTAACAGAAGAAATAAGGGAATTGGCAAAGAAAGATAAACAGCCCAGACTCATGCTAAATAAACATTGCCTTATATGTGAATTTCAAAAAGATTGTTATGAAGAAGCCAGGGATAAGGATGATTTAAGCTTATTGCGGGGCATGAAACAAAAAGAGCTCAAAACCCAGAATAACAGAGGTATTTTTACTGTTACACAATATTCATATACATTTCGACCAAGAAAGAGAAGGAAAAAAGCAACAAATCCTACAAAACGCCGGTACCATGCTTTACAAGCGTTAGCTATAAGGGAACAAAAGCTTTTTGTTTACGGGGAGCTTTATATTCCAACCTCATCGGTTCGCATATATATGGATATCGAGACTGTTCCATACCGAGACTTTGTTTATTTAATTGGACTCATGATTGATACCGATGCTGAAACGCAAAAGTATTCTTTTTGGGCTGATTCAAAAGCTGAGGAGGAATTGATTGTAGAACAGTTTCTAAAAGTTGTTAAAAATTACGATGAATTTCTTCTTTTCCACTATGGAAGTATCGAAAGTAAATATATCAAGCATCTAACTCGATCATACATCGGGAAATATAAAAGCGTCCTCGATATCCTACTTAAAAAATCTGTGAATGTATTATCCTTGATTTATAAGAACTTTTACTTTCCAGTTTATGAAAATGGCTTGAAGTCCATTGCTGGATATCTTGGTTTTAGATGGAGTGAAGAAAATGCTTCTGGCTTGAGAAGCATTATGACGAGAGAACGATGGGAGAAAAACAGAAACAATGATTTGAAAGATAGATTGCTACTTTACAATCGTGAAGATTGTTATGCTGCAAAAAAAGTTACGGAACATTTATTCACAATTTCATCTGGAAAATCACAGAATGATAATATAGAAGATTCAAGAACGCTTTTTGTAAAAGACTTTAAATTTCCAGACAATCGTACATTTAAGAAAAATGACTTCGTTGTAAAAGAATTTAATTTCATTAATAAATGTGCATATTTTGATTATCAGAGAGACAAAATATATATTCGATCAAACACAACATTGAAGAAAAGACTGAATAGTAATATCAAAAAGAGAAAACACCTTCTAAAGCCAAAGCCCAACAAAATTATTGAGGTTTCTAATTTAGAAAAATGCCCTAATTGTTGCAGTGAAAAGCTGAATAGGCGGGGCTATGTCCCGCACACAGTGATTGATTTGAAATACTCTAGTGGCGGTGTTAAAAGGTGGATCGTTAAATATCATCAGTATAGATTCAGATGTACAGAATGTAATCGGGACTATACTCTAAAATATAATGAAATTGAAAGGTATGCGAAATATGGGCACGGCTTAATTAGCTGGGCTGTTTTTGAAAACATCGTTAAAGGAGTTAGTTTTAAAAAAGTACAATTAGGTATTGAACAACTTTTTAAGTTACCGATTTCAAGGACGTCTTTTCACAATTTTAAATTATATGCTGCTGATTATTATGAAAGCACTTACAAAGGACTTCTTAACAAAATCTTTAATAGTGCTGGAGTTATTCACGTTGATGAAACTCCAGTAAAACTGACTAAATCAACTGGATATGTCTGGGTTTTTACAAATACGGTAGAAGTTGCTTTTATTTTTCGCCCAACACGCGAGGGAGATTTTCTAAGAGAATATCTCGATGAATTTAAAGGGGTTTTAATATCAGATTTTTATGGAGCATATGATTCGTTAGATTGTGTTCAGCAAAAATGTTTAATCCACCTTATTAGAGATTTAAACAGCGATCTTATTAAGGTGCCGTTTGATGAGGAATTCAAATCCTTTGTTCAAGATTTTGGGTCATTATTGAAAACGATTATTGAAACGATTGACAGATATGGACTTAGAAAAAGACATTTAAAAAAGCATAAAAAAGATGTTGATAAATTTCTCACAAAGACATTGAATAAAGAATTCACTTCAGACTTAGCAATTCAATATCAAAAACGATTCAAGAGAAATAGAGGCAAGTTATTTAGTTTTCTTGACTACGATGGAGTCTCCTGGAATAACAACAATGCTGAATATGCTTTTAAACATTTTGCTGTTTATCGACATAAGGTGAATGGTATCTTTTCAGAAAGTGGGATAAAAGCATATCTTGTCCTTCTAAGCATCTACCAAACTTGTCAATATAAGCAATTGAGTTTTCTGGACTTCCTTTTATCAAAAGAAAGAGAAATCCCATAAAGTTTTTACAGACAGGTTTTCCACAGGTCTTCTGGCGCTTGCCAACTTTCATGTGAGGGGTGAAGTGGGTCTTGCAATAGGGACATTCTTTCATCTTGGTCCTCCTTTACAAAAGAGGAATGACACAAACCAAACAAATCAAAAGACCAAGATGAATAAAGAGGAATCAAAAGGAAAGAATCAAAGATTTTTCTTTTTTCCCCAATGATAGGAATTATAAGGAAGGATATTTAAATAAAGGTAGGTAAGAAGATTTGCTCTTTGAGGGAATAATATGAAAAACAATAACGGAATCAAATGGAAGGAATCAAATAGTCACAAC
>Ga0208902_1000731_pt1 | contig 16467 bp, 19 predicted proteins | sample AntAceMetag02UKH_FD_184767 | JGI IMG/M metagenome (GOLD analysis project Ga0208902, IMG submission 184767) | Saline lake microbial communities from Ace Lake, Antarctica - Antarctic Ace Lake Metagenome 02UKH (SPAdes) (version 2) | ecosystem: Environmental > Aquatic > Non-marine Saline and...
ATCTACGAGCGTGAACTAAAGAGAGTGTCCCGCAAGTTTACCCACATGCGATACCACTCGTTCCTGATGTACTTTGGCGTGCTCAAGAGACTCGAATGGGTGGAAGCTACAAGTGAAACCGAGCCTTCCGCTATGCAAGACAACTATCCGCCGGCTCCGCAGCGGACTTACTACCGTCTGACAAAGAAGGGTATTGAAGCCGGAGATGAGTTCTGGTCCAATCCCCTCTTTACGCTGTATCCAGAGATAGGCCCCAGTCACATGAAGCGGGATTAGCCGGACCAGTAGGTTCCTGAAATCAAAATATAAGCGGGAAGGTAAATTTTGGCTGATATCATTCTTGGTTCCGATGCAGTCTCCCGGCCCAGCGCATCACCGGCTGGGTATACCTATATCTATCTGGCTAATCCGGCTACTGTTGACGGCTGGATTACGGCATTCCAGGTCTATTTTCATACCGCCCCCACTCTGTTTAAGATCGGCCTTTTCTATCCGGTAAGTGGATCCACCTGGCGATGCCGAAATAGTGTCACGGTAGAGGGCGTGCTGTCAGACTCTACCCAGACTATCGACGGACTGATACTGGAGGTCAAGGCTGGAGATTACATTGGATTTTGGCACCAGGGCGGCACGCTGGCACGGACTGATTCTGGTGGATCCGGGGCCCGGTATATTTCTGGTGAGTATGCCGATACCGGCGATGAAGCGTCATATTCACTGATCAGCTCCGGCCGTATTCTCAGTGTCAAGGCAATCGGCACCACGGACTTCGTTCCTCCAGCGGTTCTCGATGGTCTAACCGAAAACCTGTTTGATGATATCAGTCCTGCTTTCAAAGGATATCCCCAGCCCGTCTATGACTATTCCTTGAACGCCTCGAACAGCGAGGATGAGGTTACTCTTACGGCTACCCTGGATGGGTCTACTATCAAATATACCTATGGCAGCGTGGTCGATAAGGTGGTCACATCCGGAGTCGGGGAAATTGTTCCCCTGGCTCTCGGTGCGAATGTGGTTACCATTGTGGTCGAGAATGTTGGCTATGAGGCCACCACTTACACGATCACCATTACCCGAATTGGTATTATCGATTGGGAATATATCCAACCCAATGGGGATTCAGGTACGAAGTCCCTCAAGATCACGCCGGACTCGCCTTCTTCACACTATGACAAGGTACGGGCACAGACTACAACTTCGAGGGTATATTGGGACCTGGCTTCGGAGGTCGGTGACCTGTGGTCATTCGATAACCCGATCCAGAGAGAGAAACCAACTGTCAAGAAGGTCAGGTTCCTTGTGATCGGCTTTCGAAATAATCCCCTGGCCTGGGGTAAGTTTGCAGTCTATACCAACGGCTCGCTTTATAAAGGCCCCCAAAATACGTGGGCAGGCTATCAGTCACCCGGAAGCGAATATTATACCCTGACATCCAACCCCATAACGGGGAACCCCTGGACTCTCGACGAGATTGACGCATTGCTGGCCGGCGAGTATCACTTCGACTCCGGAATTCCATCCAGAGTCGGGAGCTACTGGTATTATCTTTCTATCGTCTACGAGAATGCCTCTGTTCGCACCGACAGGGCTACCGCTTACACCGGAACCACAGTAACGCTTCATGGCGCGGTAACCAATACCGAGGGAACGTTCCTTGACCCTTATGTGGCTTTGGGGGATAACCTGCTAAGGGTAAGTTTTGAGTGGGGTGAGACAACCGCTTATGGTAACACTACCGCTTACCAGATGGGTATAACCGGCGCCTTCAGCGCCAATATCTCTGGCCTGGACCCGGCTAAGACCTACCATTACCGGGCCGTGGTAGAGGTTCGTGCTGACAGCAGGGCCAGCGGATTCGATGTCTACTATGGCGAGGATATGATTCTCCCTTCATCTGGCGGACCGGTTGGACGTTCCCTAGCCGATAGACTCTCAGCTGAAGGGGCGATTTAAGGAGGATTTAGTGGCTCAGAGGTTTGAGTGGTACAGCGGGCCCATGAATGAGGTCACCAAGATGTATGAGCCCTTTTGGAAGGGTCAATCTTTTACGCCTCAGATAACCCATAAAATCACGTCTGTCAAGCTATATTGCTACAGGGTATATTCAGCTTTAAGTTTCAAACTTACGGCAGCTATTTACGCGGCGCCGAGCAATACGCCGTCTGGGCCATCACTGGCCTATGGGGAGATACCCGCAACCTCCCTGCCAACGGGCTGGAACTGGGTTGAAGTGCCTCTTGATGTTCCTTTCGCTACTCTTCAAGCCGGGGTGAAATATGCCATCGCTTTTCACTACACGAGCACCAATTCGAATTACTACGTTTACTGGAGTATCGCCAATCCCGGAGGTTATTCTGGAGGTGTCTGGCTCGATCAGGGTAGCCCGAATTATACCAGGGACGGCCGTTTTGAGGAGTGGGGTGAGCTATTGCCGGCAGGTGGAGGTACTGGCGGCGTAACTCATAGACTCATTAGCTCAGGCGCAATATAATACGCCCTGTTTGATTTGTCCAAAGCTACAGGGAATAGTGACAAAATTCGGTTGACTATTTCCGCTGGATGGCTTTATTCTGAAAGCAAGAGATTACCGGGTGAATGACGGAGTGCCCTCAAGTAACGCGGGGAGATTTTAATGGGGTAGAGCGCAGGTACACTCTCTTCCCAGCCTGGTAATCTTACTTTTTATCCGTTTTTCCACTTCTTCAAGTAACTCAAAATACTTGTTTGTTACTTACAACAACAATCTGAGCTACTTCTTTTTATTTAATAATATGCGAAGTGTCTGTAGGTAATTAATAATCAAGAAGAGTGGGGTCGATGGTGGGTAGACCACTAGCGGAAGCTAGATTCTGTTTGCCAGGTTTCCCAAGGTTTTCCAGTAATGCCTTCTGCTGGTGCAAATCATGGTATATAGGGCCGGGCTCTCGCTTGTCTGCCATCTCGTAAGTTATGAAAAACTGGAGGAAGCCGCGTAAAAATTGCTTGAATTCCTCAGTCAGCTTCGTTAGACTTTCCTGTGTTATGTATTCAGAACCCGCTAGCTGGCATTGAATAAGATAGTTCACAAACTCGGTGCGGTTCATTTCCCCGCGGTTATTATCTATCTGCTTGACAATGTCACTTTTGACGACCATGATTAAATCGTCTTCGTCGAGGATTGAGGTGGACCCCATTCTTAGGACAGGATAGGGGCTATATTAAGAGTGGGTCCCGCTATCCTCAAGGGGTCTGATGGTAAGGATTCTACCATACCTCCAATAGTAGATTCTAGTGGGTTTGAGGTGTATACCTCGGCCGGTGTCCGGTAACCGTGGGTCTGGTGGGGGCGCTCGATGTTGTAGAAGCGGAAGTAGTTACCGAGACCGGTCCTGGCTTCTCTGCCATCCTGATAGGCTTTCAGGTATACCTCCTCATACTTTACTGATCGCCATAACCGTTCGATGAACAGATTGTCGTTGTAGCTCCCTTTCCCGTCCATGCTGATCCTGATGCCGTGCTGTTTCAGAAGACCGGTGAAGGCCTCCCCGGTAAACTGGCTGCCCTGGTCGGTGTTGAATATCTCGGGTTTGCCCTTTTCGAGCGCCTCTTCCAGGGCCTCGACACAGAAGTCAGCGTCCAGGGTATTTGATAGCTTCCAGGAGAGCACGTACCGGCTGTACCAGTCGATGATGGCCACAAGATATAGAAACCCCCTTGCCATGGGGATGTAGGTGATATCCGCCGCCCAGACCTGGTTCGGACGGATTATCTTCATGCCATTGAGCAGGTACGGGTAGATCTTATGGCCCGGCGCCGGTTTGCTTGTCCTGGGGCGCCGGTAGATGGCCTTGAGCCCCATCAGGCACATCAGTCTCCGGACACGTTTCCGGTTGACCAGGTGACCATGGCCCTTCAGACACGCAGCTATCTTTCGTGCCCCGTAAAACGGCGTAGCCAGATACTGGCGGTCAATCAGCTTCATGTGAACAAGGTCATCCTCAGAGATTCCTTTCGGCTGGTAGTACACGCCAGAGCGGCTGATATCCAGTAACCGGCATTGGCGTACGATTGAGAGCGACGGATGCCGATGGTCGACCACCTCACGCCGCCGCTCTACGCTCAACGACCCAAAGCTTTGTCGAGAAAATCCCTTTCCACCTTGAGCTGGCCGATCTGCTGATAAAGCTGTGCCACGAGTTGCTGATCACTTTTCTTATACTGCTCACCGTCACCGCCGAAGATACCAGCAGCATTTTCTGCCAGCGCTTTCTTCCAGGCCCGGATTTGGCTGGGGTGGACTTCAAAGCGATTGGCCAACTCGGCTATCGTCTCTTCACCCTTTAATGCTTCCAGGGCTACCCTGGCCTTGAACGATGGGCTGTGTTTCCTGCGATTCTTCATGTTCTGCTCCTCCTGTTTCCTCTTTTATTTTAAGGAGCAAAACCCAACCTTAACAACCTGTCCGAATTTCGGGGACCACCTCACCGAATCGAGTAGCTTAGGGCAGTTGTTCAGGAAGACCTCAGATACCTCGGGGACAAACTGGCTGCCGCTGCAGCGCGCGATTTCTTTACAGGCTTTTTCAGAGCACATGGCCTCGCGATATGGGCGGGATGAAGTCAAAGCATCATATGTGTCGGCTACCGCTAGAATACTGGCACCGATAGGTATTTCATTACACCGCAAGCTGTCAGGGTACCCCTTGCCATCGTAGCGTTCATGATGATGCCTGACTATATCCAGGATACTTGTGTCCTCCACGATAGGTGCTAATATTCTTACCCCTATCTGCGGATGTGGTTTTATTTGGTTGTACTCCTCATCGGTGAGTCTGCCTGGTTTGTTTAGAACGGATTCCCGTATTCCTATCTTGCCAATGTCATGCAATAGCCCGGCTAAGCGTATTCTCTCAATGTTATCTTGTGATATACCGAGTTCGGTGGCCAGAGCTTTCGACAACGCGGACACTTTTCGTGAATGCCCGCTGGTATAGACATCCTTTGCTTCAAGAGCATAGCCCAAGGCAACCATAGCCCCTAAGAAAGACTCGTAAATCTTCTTGGACTGTCTTTCAACCTCCTGCTGCAGGGCTTGTTGTGAAGCTTCTCCTTTAAGCCAAAGTCTCCTTCTTTCCAAAGCGCGTTTCACGGCCAGTAATACATCGGGCACATTAAATGGTTTGACTATATAGTCGTAGGCTCCTTTATTCAGGCAGTTGACGGCCGTAGTTACCTCCGAAACACAACTAGCCATAACTACTGCTGTATCCGGGTAGATTGCCTTTACCTCCGGGAGTAGCTCAAGTCCTGATTTTCCCGGCATCATAATGTCCAAGATAATCAGGTCGGGGTTGTGTTCCTTCATAAGACACAAGGCGGCGACACCATCGCTAGCCGTTAGTACACGGTATCCCTCGACAGAAAGATTGGCATCAAAAATCTTCCGAATCGGTTCTTCATCATCTACTACTAGTATAAGCGGGCGGTATCCAGTTTCCACCGTAACCTTGTTTGATATCATTTGCATTTTCGCCTTTCCTGTTTATCGCATGCTACGTATCACTGTGTACAAGATAGATTAAGTGCGTTTCCGTTCAGGTATTATTAATCTACTGCTTTCATGAATCATCTTTTTCGTTTCTTTAAACGCCGTGTTGTTAAGATTTGATGGCGAACCGCATCAAAGGCAATAGGGTTCGCAATAGTCATTTAGTAAGAACCCGCCGCATTTCGGGCATCTATTTTCGATATTTCCCTTAACCACAGGTACAATACTCGACTCTCATCACCATCGCTAAACCAAAATCAGTACTTAACTACTTATGTGTCCTATTTCTGGATCGTTGTCCTGCCCAATCATTGGGATTAATTTCGCAGGATTATGTTTTCTGACACGCCTCAACTTCGCTTGAATGCGAGCCGAGAGTACTTCTAAGCTGAATGGTTTGGTTATGTAGTCATCGGCACCAGCTACCAGCGTGCTTTTCAAGGAATTTATATCGCTCCTGGCGGTAAGCATAATTACAGGGACAGTCGAGCGTTCTCTTATCAACTCAAGGACCTCAAAGCCGCTGAGTCCTGGCATCATGATATCCAGAAGAACCAGGTCAGGATTGCTTTCCTCAATGATTTCTAGTACTCGTTTACCATCAGCTGCTGTGATAACACTATAGCCATCTATGGAAAGATTGGCATCTAATATCTTCAGAATCGGATATTCATCATCTACAGCCAATATGATTGGCCGTTTCTCCATTTGCCTTACACTGGCTTCCTTTAACTCAATCATATTCCCCCCCCATCTTTTATTTCATGTTTGCAAAGGCACTTCAACTAGACTACTCCGAGCGCCGCTTCTTGCCTAGCTTGTGGTAACCAATTTGCAGCGCGTCTCATATGGGCTCGTATGCGGGACGTAAGTTCCAACATACTGAACGGCTTGGTTACGTAATCATCAGCCCCATTGTTCAGGGCTTTTGGCAGTGAAAAAATATCATCCTTGGCAGTCAGCATAATTACCGGGATATTAGAGGACTGGCGTACAACGTCGAGCACCTGGTAACCGTCAATTCCCGGCATCGTGATGTCCAGAATGATCATATTCGGTTCGTATTTCTGATAGAGTTTCAGCGCCGATTCTCCATCAGGTGCCACGATGACACCATATCCCTCCAGAGACAAATTCACACGAAGTAGCTTCCGTATCGGCTCTTCATCATCTACTACCAGAATCAGCGGGCGTTTTTTCATTTCTAATAACCTCCTTAATTATGATTAGTTAAGTTGTCCATAATCTGGGTGTATAATATGTAACGTTAAGATTGACATCGAAGGGTAGGCAGCCCAACCAGCGGGGCTGTTTTGAAGTCTTGCTCCTCCGGTTTCTTTAGGAGTGCTAACAACGATCAATGGCCATAGCTTGCATATCAGGTCACGCCTTGAGAGTTTAACTCTTAAAGGAGAAGGGTGAGACTTGCGGAACATTTTCATGCGGCGGTCATGCTCTGCAAAAGCTTGTTTGACCTTACTCTGATCTATATCCTGTAATAGTGTTGTCATACTGTATCTCCTTTTCATGTCTAATATATTGTGTGCAACCTTCAGGTTCGGTCCACGGTCAAGTAGAACTGGGGCGACAGACTACCTTCGTGAGGCGCGGGGAATGAGTAGAAACTCCCCCCGTCAATGGTAATCCTGTACCTTGCAAGACCCACCAGCACAAACTTCACCTCGCAGTTTCGCATCGTAATAAAGGTATCCTGGATTGGCTCACCATCAATCCGGGATGCTTTTTCCCACCCACCATTATCAGTCTCAATATAGACACCTACCTTCAATATCACGTAACGGTAGTTATGAACAAGATCCGATGAGTTAGTGAGATAAAGGGTAACCAAGACGTCTGTGTTAATACCGGTCACATCTTCTTGGTAGATGTGACCGGGTTTTACCCCACCAATTGCGTTACCGAACACGGTCCAGGTTGGTGCAGCCACAGCATCTGCCGCCTGAATCTGGATCGCCTGTCCAGCAGCAGCAACGTCACTACCGTATACGTAGGCAATAGGCCAAGGGATAAGTAGTACGATGGCTGCTAAGGGAAAGGCAGTTCTTATTAGCTTCCGGTTCGTCCATTTCATTCCCTCATCTCATTTGCAGGATACAGCCGTGGTGCTGAACAAACGCTGAAAACTGGTGGTGGAATTCTGAACATTTTCTGAATGTTTAACAAATAACAAAAAAGGGCACCGTTTTAAGGTGCCCCCGCTTTATCTTCAGTATCCCCTGTCTGTGTTAGGCGCTTACTCCCACCCCATAGCCCACGCGTGGCACGCCGATTATGTACCTGGGTTTCGCCCGACCGCACTCAATCTTTTTCCGTAACCGATGGATAAATGTGTGTACATACTCTCTCTCCGTCATATATTCAGGTCCCCAAACCTTGTTTAATAGCTGTGCGTGGGTTAGTACCTTCCCGGCGTTAAGCACTAATTCCTGTAAAAGACTATACTCCGTCTGTGTCAGCTTGACCTCCTCCCCGGCAACGGTCACTTTCCTCTGGACAAAGTCAATCTTGAGGTCACCTGAGCTGAATAAGGGCTGTGTTGGCGTGGCAGTACTCTGCGTACGGCGTAATACGGCTTTTATGCGGGCGCTCAGTTCAATGATACTAAACGGCTTGCTCATATAGTCATCAGCGCCGAGGTTTAGGCATTTCACCTTGTCTTCTTCGTCATACCGGGCGCTCAGCATGATGATTGGTATTTGGGACCACTCCCGCAGGCGGCGGCACAACTCGAAGCCATCTAACTTGGGGAGCATTATATCAAGAACCACTAGGTCGGGTAGCTCCTGTTCAAAGATGTCCAGCGCCTGGGCACCATCCAATGCGGACAGCGTCTTGTAACCTTCGGCTTTCAGATTAGCCGAAAGGAGCTTGATTATCGCCGGGTCATCGTCAACGACAAGAATGCAGCGATGATGCACTTTTTCTCATCCTCCCAGTACCTTCTTTACTTTATGTAGTAGCTCAGGAATAGTGAAAGGCTTACCCAGGTAGCCATCGGTTCTCATCCCGCGGACCTGGTACTCTTCTCCTTCAGGCACCGCGGCGGTCATGATAACCACGGGTATTTTCCGAAGTTTCGGTGAAGTTCTGATGGCCATCAGAACATCCCAACCTGACATGCCGGGCATCATCAGGTCAAGAAGAACCAAATCAATATGCTCTTTCTGTGCCAGCCTCAAAGCCTCGTCTCCGCTAGAGGCCACAAGCACCTTATACCCGTCGGCAGCCAGATTTGCCTTTACCAGTTTTCGTATGTTTTCCTCATCGTCAACGACCAGGATCTTAGGCATCTGCTGTCTCACTCTTGCCGATGGGCAGGCTGAAGTTAAACATCGAGCCCTTGCCGATCTTGCTCTCCACCCAGATCTTCCCGCCATGAGCCTCCACAATGCCTTTGCAGATGCATAAACCGAGGCCGGTCCCTTTCTTCTGTCCGCTGACGATATGATCAGCCTGAAAGAAGCGGTTAAACAGTTGCTTTTTATCTTTAGCGGAGATGCCAACTCCTTGGTCAGCAACAGTGATCACTACATGTTCATCGGCAACCTTCGCCTCAATAGTGATTTCGCTGCCTTCGAAGGAAAACTTAGCCGCATTCTCCACCAGATTGGTGATTACCTGACTAACACGCATTTCGTCACACAATAGGATGGGCAGATCTGGCGGGATTTCCACCTTGAGTTTATGTGTCTTGGTGATACCGTCCAATCTTTCCCTGATAGAGGTAACTATCTCAGATATATGAAGGCTCGTCTTATTCAGCTTCATTCCATCGGCGTCAAGGCGTGATACGTCCAGCAGATTACTGACCAGACTCGTAAGGCGGTCAGCCTCCTGGCTCATGGTCTCCAGAAAGTCTCGCTGCTCCTCATCATTCCACTTGACGTCCTTGCGGAGAAGTGTGGAGGTAAAGCCCTTGATAGACGCTAGAGGTGTACGCAGTTCGTGTGAAATATTGGACAGAAACTGACCCCTCAGCTTATCCACTTCCTTCAATACATTCAGTTCTAGTTCATTCTCCTCCGCCTGCTTGCGCTCGGTGATATCGCGAACTACTCCTACAATCCCTGTAGTGGCTCCTGAATTGTCTCTAATAGGTGAGATTTTTGCATCGTACCATTTCTCTACACCCTCCACCTCTAAGGCATAGGCAGCTTGCTGGGTCTCACCAACGGTAATGACCTGCTTAATGGCAGATTCAAGTACCTCTGTCGCGCTTGGTGGAAGTAAATCTTTGAAATGCTTGCCAATAAATTCGCTTGATGGCATATACAAATTCTGACTTTTTGAAGGCTGGTAATATTCCTGAAAAACGCCACCTTGACTGAGGACGAAAACCAGGTCATCCATCGAGTTGATTAGGGATCGAAGCTTTCCCTCGCTCTGCTTCAGCTTCTCCTCGCTCTGCTTGCGCTCGGTGATGTCGCTGAAAACACCCATTCTGCCTACTGGGTTCCCTTTGTCATCATTGACAATAGAGACAGATAGTGCCGCCGGAAACATTTCCCCGTTCTTTCTCACACCCATTATTTCGCCGAAGAACTCTTCCTTTTCTCTCAAGGATCCTTCAAGCTTTTCCCCGTCGGCTGAAGTTGCACTGAACTTGGATATGTTTATCTCCTTAATTTCAGTAGGCGTGTAACCAAAAAGACGGTAAGCGGACTCGTTGCAATAGAGTATGTCTCCATCCATCTCAGTAAATACGATACCCTCATTTGCACTCTCAATGCCCGCTACATACACCTTCATTTCTTCCTCTGCCCGCTGGCGTGACTCTTTCAGTTCCATGCTATGCAGGGCGAAGGCAACGTCATTGGCAACTTCCTGGAACAAGCTTATTTCCTCATCTATGACGAAAACGTCGACCATAGAGGCATTCAACAAGCCGTAGATATTGCCATCGTATTCCAGCCGGACAGACAGTGCCGCATTTTCAGCATACCTGTTTGATAGAGGACAGCCCATACAGGTTAAAGCCGGGTCTCTAGTTACCGAAACCTCCGATTGCTCAAATGCCTGACGCGTGCAACGGGGCAACTCACCAAGTTTCAGCCGCTCAACAATAGGTAAGAAATCTTTACCCAATCCAGCTTCAGCATGTGCCACAGACTTTCCTGACTCATCCAGCAGAGCAATCCAGGCGCTATGGTAGCTACGAGTTTCGGTGAGGTTATCACAAATCCCTTTGAGCAGTCTGTCACGGTCTTTTTCTTTGGTAATTAGCTGGTTGACATTGCGTATGGAACGGAGTGTCAGGTTGAGGTGTCCTATTATATCCTCAGCCTTCTTGCGCTCGGTGATGTCTCGTATATAGGCAACATTAGTAGGTTTTCCCTGGTATGTGTTCCAAGCGCTGGTAAGCTCAACAGAAACCTCACTGCCATCTTTTCTAATGATGGTCACCTCGTAAAGTTCCGGGATACTTTCGCCACTCATCTTCCTTCGATGTCTTATTAAAGAGGCTTCGCGGTCTTTGGGATGCACCAGGTCGAAAAACGACATATTCAGCAATGCTTTGTTAGAGTAGCCGGTTATGCGTGGCCAAGCTTCATTGCAGAAGGCCTGGATCCCCTCTCTTTCCTTTTCGTCCTGGAGCATGACGATGGCTTCACCAACCTCGGCTCCCAAGTGTACCAGGGACCGGTATCTCGCCTCCGACTCTTCTAATACCTTCTCCGCCCGCTTCCGCTCGGTAACGTCGTGTATCACCACGAGTTCTTCTTCTTCTTCTTCTTCTGCAACAATTATTCCTCTAGCCGTAATATTCAATATCCGCTCACCCAGTTTTTCTGATTGATGGTGCAGTTCAAAATTCTCCAGCATATCTTCAGTCCCAAACAACCTGGTTAACTCAGCGCTGAGTTTGCCGTCTGCGTCTCCCAATATATCGGTTATCTTCCTACCGATTATCTCTCTAGGCTTTATTTGAAATAGCTTGTAAAAAGAACGATTAGCATTCTTTACCCGAAGCTCTCTATCGAGAATAAGCAAGGAATCCGGGATTGTAGCCATTACGTTTCGTAGGAATTTCCGTTCCCTCTGTAGTTCCCTTTCTTTTTCTATGTAATCGCTATTATCCATGGGCACCTCCCTTACCTGGCTTAATTAAGGGCTTATTCTATCTATCTGTTTGCTAGCCACTTTTGGACTCATATGATTGTATTGCGGAGAACCTCCATATGTTAAGACAAACAAATTGTAAAACTTTTTCTCCTCTTGGTCCCATTCCTGTGGAACCCGGAGATACCGAAAGACGCAAGGCCTTTCCTTTACGACCTTTTTTATGCCACCATTCTTGCTGCTTGAGTTCAGATGACTAAGCAGTCTCTTACTAAGATTTTTGGCGCTTCCAATGTAGAATGTTTGACAGCAACCTGTAGGATATTCTACCACATCAGTGTCCAGACAAAGTTCATATACCCCCGGACCCGCAGGAGCGTTGCCCTCTACCGATGGAGCGGTAAATGGATATAACTCGGAAAAGTTCGCCGCCAAAGTGTGATACACATACCCGTTTCGCTTAAGGTATGACGATATCCCCAGTTCCTTTCTGCAATATGACACTTCTCTTCTTGTTACTGACAGACCGTATTCCTCTTTTATAATGCGCCTTAGTTCCTCATCTGTATGGGGCTTTGTGATCCGCCCGCTGCCGATGTCTTGCTTCTCCCGGTTAAGAATTGCTTTTATACACCTTTTCACCATATCCTTCCTGCTGACAAAAAGGAATCTTAGGGGAATTTCTTTCTCGCTTGGAGTGATGATAGATAAGTCACGTAAGGCTCGGGAGATTCTGCTTGTATCGATTGTAAAATCAAGGCTATGGCTCCCATTCTTGGAGTCAGAAATAAGCCTGGCTAGCTCAGCTCTGGTGAGGGGCTTTAAGTTAAATTCATTACTAGAGGCAAAGTAATCCCTCTGTTGTTCTACTATTTTCTCCAGTAGCCTGTGGACAATCAGGTTTCTGGTATTAATGCGCCTTACCTTATTCAGGAGACGATTGACATTGTTTCTCTCCTCCTCTGCCGGTTTTGTGCCATTCAGGTAGCTTGTTAGTTTCTCATCGCTGATTTGGTATTCTATAGAAAATTCCCTCGCAGTATAGTTGAGGGAAAAATTAGCCATTCCCTCAACTCTGGCAATCACTCCGGCTCTGGCCAGTGTGGCAGTATCCTTTTGCCTGAGTACCCCGGCGAGGGATTTAGGCATTATCACCCCATCCTGAACTAGCTTCCTGTAAAGCGGAGAGCTTTCAATATTGCTAACGAAGGCAATGAACCTTTCCACGCTGTACTCCAAAAATTTGGTCAGAATTATCTTGCCGACGAGTTCGGGCTGATTCTTCATTCTTACGGAGTATTCCTATTGCGTTACTATCTGTCACCACGACCATCCTCCCCTTGCCCCGCTGGTATCCGACCGATTTCTCGCCCCTTTTCTCCTCACCTGCCTCCTGCGCGCTAGATTACCTCCGGGGCTGTCGAGCTTTCAGGAAGCTGTTCACGGCATTAATTATGTCGGAGCTATCAAATGGCTTATTCATAACTCCGAAAGGTCCGTGCTTAAGAGCTCTCTCCATCATTTCACTACCAGGGTAACCGGTGATGATGGTAACTGGTAACGTGGGCTTAATGCTCTTGAGTTGCTTGAGAAACTCTCCACCATCCATACCAGGCATCTTTAAGTCAAGAAAAACCAGGTCAAAATCCCATTTTTTCACACACTCCGCACCTTCGGCGCCGTTACGAGCAGTCACTACGGTGTGGTCCTGACCTTCCAAAGTTTTCTTGAGAAGAGACCTGATCATCTCATCGTCGTCGATAACCAGTATTGTAAACATCTTTAATTGCTCCAGAATCTTACGTCAACGATTAGAGCTATGAGCATTGCTCGTCCGAAGTATCGCTCCTTCGCAGTCTCCAAACTGAACCGCTACCTCCTGCTGCCTATACAGCGGGCAGGACTATTTTCAGCTAACCGTATATTAAGCTTGCAAAGCGACGCAGATTCTCAATTCCTCTGGGCTCCGTGGGTTGGAGACTAACCTCTGTGATTTCCAGATAGCTAAATGTATTGCGGATTTCCTGTAGCAGCGGCTGTTCCTGATCTCTTCGCACCCTTGCGAAATCAGCGTCCAGGTCAGGGAAAAGCTTATTAACGATAAGGTGCCTCACGGGGATACCAAAGCCTAAGAGCTCGTTCACGAGGCACTGGGTTTCTTCAATGACCAGGCGTTCCGCGGCAGCGACCACCACAAACTGTGACGTTTCTGCTCGCAGCAGGTTTTTTAACCGGGCGGTACTCGTTTTAAGAGCCATCAGGAACTCGTCTGCTCTGTCGGGCTTGCTGAAAGCCCTCTCACGGAATCTGTGCTTATCCCTCAGCTTGTAAAACACATTGATCCACTCATCGAATATGTCCGGCATCGATAGCAGCCGAAGGGCATGGCCGGTAGGCGCGGTATCGACGATGTACTTATCGAAATTTCCCTCATCCATGATGTCCATGAGACGTTTCAGGCTCATTACCTCGTCCACCCCAGGTACTGGAAGGGAGAGCAGGTTCTCCCTTTCGCTCCTCGTAAGGTGTTCAATTCCGGCTGACGTCTCTAAAAGACGGCGCATCTTAGGCCTGTAATCGTGCTTAAACCTCTCGAGACTCTTTTCGGCCGATATTTCTAGAGCATACAGATTCTGTGTCTGTTCTACTTTAACAATCTCATCCCCTATTTTTTGTCCGAGGCAGTCCCCTAAGGAGTGAGCTGGATCGGTAGATACCACCAAAGTCTTCCGAGGGAGCTGCGCAAATGCAGTTGCGGCTGCACAGGTGGTCTTTCCGACACCGCCTTTGCCGCCAAACAATACGAAATTACTATTCAGAACGTCTTGTATCGTCATATTTTTTAATCCTTTCCAGTATCCAATACCGGCGATGTAAGATATTCACTCAACTGTTTAAATCGGCTCCTGTCCAATCTCCTGTTAATAAGCGAAAGGTGGTATTCCTTCACTACTCTTGTTTCCTTCACTTCCTTCACGTCAATATCAACGGGGAGAAGAGATATTACGTTATGATAGGCACCAATGAATAAAATTCCTGTCTCCCCATCACCAAGAGTCTGAGCAATCCTTCCAGCTATAAAGCTGTCCCTGTCTCTTAGCAATTTCTTAGCCGCTAACCTGTACTTCAGAGAAGCAGCTAATCTCCCCAACTTCGATTTCGATTTAATTACTTTGCTAATGAAGTCGTATTCTTTCTTAACCAAGGAAAAGTCCTCAGTCTTAACCAGTTCTGCCCCTTTCCCCAGTAACTGCGCTATAATTTCATAGTTTTTGCTACCGTCTTTAACTCCCTGCTCTACGATCTTCATCCCTATTTCGCCGTCAGCTATCAACCCGTCTTGGTATAGCTTAAAACCAGCAGCCGGTAGCGAGTCTAAGAAGTCAGCTATGGAAAGCCAAAAACCGTCAATTGTTCTTTTGTGGCTCTGCCAGAGATCTTCTCCCAGCTTGGTGCGACCTCTCTTGTCGATAGCTCCAGCTACCGTTCCCAGGTCAGCGCTGGTGTGGATTATAGGGATGACGTATAATTTTCTCATTGTTCGCCTTGCTGCGGATAATGTTGTGTAGCTATCTTGACACTGCGTTCTCTATCCGATTTATACCTGTCGAATTTGGTTCTGCAATCGGTACTTAATTCAAACCCCATCCAAGTCTAACACATCATCATGCTCGACTGTAGATGTTCAGCTATGAAAAGGTTTCTCTCATGGTTTATTGCTATAATTCGTTAATCGAAGTATCACCACGCTTACGGAGCGTCTTGCGTTCGAAACCAAGAACGGTCCCTTCTTCTTCATCGATTGTTACCTCATAGCCTCCCATGAGATCCTGAGCATCTGGAATAGACTTTCTTTCAATCAACTCCACAGTGACAAGCCATTTCCCATCATCTTTGGATAGTCCCCTTACACCGTCAAACTCTAGTTCGGTAAGTTTGCCTATTACCTCTTGCGCTATTTTGCTTGCTTCCATTGCATTTATCATAGTATCACCTCCTGTTTTTTAAGATATTTTTTCCGCTTTAAGCTCAAGAACACCATTTCTATAGCTTGAATTTAGCTTACCTTTGACTGGACAGGGTAAAGTTATTTCTTTATGGAATCTTGTGAATGCGCTTGTGCCGGAAATAATGAGCAAACTGTCCTTTAACTCAATTCTTATGTCTTCTTCAGCTACTCCTGGGAGCTCCGCAATTATCTTTAGACAGTCTCCTTCATCGAAGATGTCAACCATCACATCCTTCTGTTTCTTCAGTATTGCCGTCTCCGCCTTTACAGGAGGTTGGCTACCTCTTAAAGTAGTTCGGGGAGGAATGGTAGTTCTTCTTATCATCCCTTCTCCTGCCTTTTTCATGGGGGTTTCTCTTAGCTGGCGTTCGATTTCACTATTGATAGTGCCAAGTCTCTCCTGGAAAACATCTGACTTCTCCAAACTGTTTACCAGGCTACCAAGCCCGGGAATTATCTGACCCAACGAGTGAAGGATACTCTCAGCCGTTCCTTCAGGTTGTTCTTTTTCTTTTATATTGCTGTTTTTACTTCGGTTTGAATCTTTCATTGCTTAACTCCTATACCCTCGCTTCAGACAGAACTTTCTCTTTCCTGATTTCTCGTTCCCGAGACCTTGTCATTTCATCCCAGTCAGTCATTAATCCATATTCCAGCATTGTTTCCATCCCGGCGATAGCAGCTCTGAGATTTATGGCTATAAGAGGGATGCCACTAACTGTGATTATGACATCAGCGTTAATGATAACCCCTTTATCTAGAACCCTGTCGAGCAGGTCTGTGAGTGTCGCATGAAGGTCACGGGTCGGTTCCATGGCTACTTCACCGTCACGAAACTGTATGGTGGCCAG
>Ga0208902_1000734_pt1 | contig 16432 bp, 10 predicted proteins | sample AntAceMetag02UKH_FD_184767 | JGI IMG/M metagenome (GOLD analysis project Ga0208902, IMG submission 184767) | Saline lake microbial communities from Ace Lake, Antarctica - Antarctic Ace Lake Metagenome 02UKH (SPAdes) (version 2) | ecosystem: Environmental > Aquatic > Non-marine Saline and...
TTATATGAAACTAATATTGTTTTTTAAATTGCAATTCAAATTAGGGGATTTATTGAGTGGCGAAATGTTTCATAGAAAAATTACTGTCCCAAATTTTAAAATAATTTGTATGAAAACTAGATCTATGATTGTTGTTATTATATTCATTATTTCTTTCATGGGATGTAATGCACAAAATGAAAAGGAAGAAACAAATTTTCCAGAATTAACAGGTCTATATCTTGGTCAAAAACCATCTGGTTTAACTGCTGAAATATTTGCCCCGGGTATCATTTCTCGTAATGGCTATTTCGAACACAGTGCTGCTGTTTTTTCTCCTGATCTAAGTGAAGTTTTCTGGTCTGAAAAACCTGATGGGCAGCGTTATTTCAAAATTTATTTCATGAAAATGATTAATGGAAAATGGACGCAACAAAAACTTGCTCCATTTAATGGAAATAAAAATAATGGTAAGCCGACTTATTCATCAGATGGAAAAAAACTGTTCTTTGATTCAGAAGGTGATATATTTTTTGTAAAGAAAGAAGCTAATATCTGGACCAATGCAGTTAAGTTATCATCAGCCATTAACACACATGCATCAGAATCAGTTCAAAGCATCACAGAAAATAGTTCAATTTATTTTTTACGATTTAATCCAAACGCGAAGATCAGAGGTAATGCTCATGAAATGTTTGTATCTAAAGTTGAAAATGGAAAATATTCTAAGCCTGAAAAACTTGATAAAAACATTAATTCTATTGAACAAGAAAATGCAATATCTGTTGCTCCGAATGAAAGCTATATGATTATTGAAGAGACCAAAGATAATAGGCTTTGTGAACTTTATATTAGTTATAAAATGGCAGAAAAAAAATGGTCTAAACGAATTCTGCTTCCAATAGCTTGGGGCCGATTTCCATCCGTTTCACCTGATGAGAAATACTTATTTTTTATGACACGTGATGCTATATACTGGATCGATGCCAAATTTATTGTAAAATTTAAAAAAGAACAAATAAAAACATAACAAAAAGAGTACACATCCATCACCTATAAATTATTATATGGAAAGCTATGAATATGCCTAAAATAAACATAAATATTTGATATTAAAATTATTAAAAATTAGTAAATTGTAACCAACAGGCATTCGAAAACGTCAAACTATAAACATGAAAATTTATAGAATTATTAAAAATATTATTACTGCAGCACTTAGAAACCTTCATAGACAAAAAGGTTATTTTTTAATAAACCTATTGGGATTGGCAATAGGTTTGACCAGTTTTATTTTTATTGCCCTTTTTATTATGCATGAAATGAGCTATGATCGTTTTCATGAAAACAATAAGAATATTTACCGCGTAGAAATCAGCGGACAAATGGCCGGACAAAAGGCAGATGCCCCCGTCACTTCCCCACCCATGGCCCAGGCACTTTTAAACGATTATCCGGAAGTAGAGCATGTTGTAAGATTAAAAAAACAAAGCTCAATGCTTGTTAATTATGAAGATAAAAATTTTATAGAAGAATATTTCTTATACGCCGACTCAAGTTTTTTCAATGTTTTTAGTTTTAAATTATTGGATGGAGATCCGAATCAAGCTTTGGTTCAACCATATTCAATAATCCTTTCTGAAACATCAGCAAAAAAATATTTTGGAAATGATGACCCAATCGGAAAATTGCTTAAAGTTGGAAGAGATAAAAACCCATATAAGGTTACTGGCATTATAAAAGATGCCCCTGAAAATTCACATTTTAAATATGGTTTAATTGCTTCGCTGACAAGTATCTCAGCCTCCAGCTTTCAAATGTGGACAAATAATATATTTCATACGTATATCCTACTTAAAGATGGTACTTCAGCCATTGATTTTGAAGAAAAAATGCAGGCTATGATCAAAACATATTTGGGGCCTGAAATCAAAAAATTTATTGGTATCACCATTGAACAATTTTTTGAGATGGGAAATGTGTTTATGTATAAACTAAAACCGCTAAAAGATATTCACTTAAAGTCAAATTTGACAGATGAATTGGAGCCCAATGGAAGCCTGGCATCTGTAAAGCTGTTTTCAATTTTGGCCCTGTTAATTATTATCATTGCCATTATTAATTTTGTGAACCTTAGTACTGCAAAATCTACAAAAAGAGCAAAGGAAGTTGGGATCAGGAAAACACTGGGTGCCAATAAAAAAGGATTGGTTTTTCAATTTCTTAATGAGTCAATCTTTTTAACCTTTATTGCTATGATAATTGCAGTCGCCATCGTTGAATTATTAAGTCCAAACTTCAATCAATTAGTGGGGAGAGTACTCTCAGTTGGCATTTTTACCAATCCGTTCAATATAGTTTTAATACTTGTTTTAGCGGTTGTTGTTGGAATATTAGCCGGAACATATCCAGCCTTTGTTTTAGCAGCTTTTAAACCTATTAAAGTCCTGAAAGGGACTTTTTCGAGCGGTGCAAAATCTGGATGGTTACGGAGTATATTGGTAGTCATTCAATTCATTATTTCAATAAGTATTATTATGGGTGCCATCGTCGTTTATAAACAACTCCATTTTATGCAAAATAAAGATTTGGGATTTGATAAAGAGCAATTATTGATCGTTGAAAGACCGGATGCATTAAAAAATCAATTGGAGGCATTTAAACAAGATCTGCTTAAAAATTCTTATATCCTGGGCGTTTCAAATTCAGCTTGCATTCCCGGAAAAACCTATCCAAATAATGCCAAAGGAAAGGATGACGACCCGGATAACAACACCTTCTTACTATTGCAAAATGATGTAAGTATTGAATATCCCGAAGTGATGGGCTTGGAACTATTGGAAGGACGTTTTTTCTCTCATGAATATGGAACTGACTCAAACGCAGTTATTGTGAATGAAGCAACAGTAGAACTATTGCAGTACAAAAATCCCCTCGAAAGCCATATCATTGAATTTTATGACGATGGCCCTCATAAGCTACCTATCATTGGAGTTGTGAAAAATTACAATATTGAAAGCCTACATAAAGAAGTTGGTCCAAACGTTCTGAAAATTTCAGCTTCTAATAACAGTGGATATATGCAAATACGATTAAATACAGCTGACTTAAAAAACACTATTGAGTATATAGAAAATCAATGGAATAGTTATGTTTCTGATATTCCGTTTCAATCTTACTTTTTCGAAGATGAATACAAACAGGTATATAAAGCAGAAGCAAAGACAGGACAGCTCTTCAGCATTTTTGCATTTCTGGCCATCTTCATTGCATGCCTAGGTTTAACTGGATTAGTTACTTATACATCAAACACACGTACAAAAGAAATCGGAATCAGAAAAGTTCATGGGGCTGGCATTATAGATATTGTAAGATTGTTTTCATCAGAAATAATGAAATTAATTTTGATATCAACAATTGTTTCATGGACTATCGCCTATTTCTGGATGGATCAATGGTTCAGTAATTTTGCTTATCACATTACAGTAGGTCCGATGATCTATATAATACCATGCCTCATAACTATTGTCATTGCCTGGCTAGCTATTAGTTATCAGATTATCCGTGTTGCAAAAAACAACCCGGTTTATGCGCTAAGGAATGAATAAGCTAAGCGTTTGTGTATTTAGTAAAATAGTACGGGCATTTTATAAAATCAACATTTTACAACAGACCAATAATATGAATATAAATATGAAAACTAAAATTAAATCAATGAAAACTAAAATTAGATATCAATTATTAGGATTGCTAATATGCATTTTTATTTTACCAAATGTCTATGGAAAAGATGATATAAGCAGTGCCTACAAAGCATTCAGAAATGCTGATTACCATAAAGCAAAAAACTTATACGAGTCAGTTATTACCATTAATCAAACATCAAGTGATGACAAGGTGACTGCTTATCAGAAACTGGCTTACTTTGCCTGGAAACTCAATAGAGATATTGAAGAATCAAGAAGGTTAACAGAATTGGCCTTTAATGTTGATTCCACATCAACGGATATAATGATATCCCAGGCTAAATACGAATTAGAAGCCAATAATTTTGAGGAAGCCGGAAAATTAATTGAAAGAGCTTTGCAATCAAATCCAAGTGAAAAAGCAACTCAAAAAATACGGATGGCAAAAGTAAATATTGATTTGCAAGAAGCCATTTACCAAGTCATCAATAAAATACCACTGGATCGAGAAAAACTTGCTGAGTCATTAAAAACAGCGGAAGCTATCAGCATGAGTAATTTAGGTGATCTGGATTATGCAGAAATTCAACTAGGGTTGGCATTACTCGTGAGAGATGGTGAATCGGCTTACAAAGCCTGGAAAAATTATTTCCGAATTCCTAAAGGAGAAAAAGCAGAAGGTATCCTACAAATAGCCGAAAATAAATTGGTTCTGGGTTTGAAACATTTGAGTGATAATCAAGCTGGGGATAGTGATAGAAATAATTTAATAGTGGGCTTGGCGAATTCCCGATTTTATCAATATGCTGACTTAATGCGCAATTATCTGAGATCGGATAATTTGTTAGAAGATATTGAGATAACTGATATTAAATTTTACTATAAATTTTGCCTTGCCATTGATGCCTTATCAACGAATTATCATCGCGATGTAATTCTGAATGGTTTAAGCGATGAAAAAAGAGAGGCTTTCTATAATCAATTAAGGGAGATAAAACAGCAATTATGGTCAAATCTTTCATGGCCAAACGGAGCAAAGAAGCTGAGTGATTCTAATTTTGAAGAAGAACTTTACCAACGTTTCGGCACCATTTTTAAAGATGTGAAACCTTTTTATAGTTTTCATGGTAAAGTGGGTCTCTTTTTTATGGCACATACCATCAGTGATAAAAATATTGTGGTTGAGCAATTTGGGTATAAAGCCAATGTGCATTTTGTCGTACTTGATTTTTTGTTCGCAAATTCGATAGATGGTTGGTTAATTGAAGATAACACAGCCCGAATGGGTGGATGGAACGAAGGGTCACTTATAGTTCAGATGAGACGGGCTTATTCTGACTCACCTATTCTCTACTGGGAAAAAATTTCTGATCAAGAGCAAAAAACTGCCTGGGAAGAAAGAATTTCAGAACTAAAGATTACAGATGAAGAAATTGCCAAAAAGAATCCCTATGCTTACTTACCCGGACTGGATAATAGCATGAGATATAATGCAGTTATCAAGCTGAAAAATTCATTGGAGAAGCAGGGTTTATCAGGAGCTGATTTGAGATTGGCCTTTGTTACAGCATTTGAGTCCAAGAATATTCAAGCCAGCATTATAGGGCATGAAGGACGACACCGGATTGATGGCAAGTATCGTTTAATTTTTGAGCCTTTTTGTAAAAGTTATGAATATCGCGCTAAACTTTCAGAAATTCTGCAATCCAATGATCCCCTTTTTACGCTGGCTTTTAGCCCTATCTATTATAGTGGTATAGAGGGGAGTAATAAACATGCTTACGGAGGCAAAAAAATTATCACTCAATTAGTGGATTGGATGAATGCCAACCAAAACACAATTGCTGGTTTTAATCAGAAACGCCCTACCTTACCTCAATTGGAGTTATTATCTGAACAGCAGTTAATTGCGGCGATTAATACTATGGAACCATTAAATAGCTGGAAACGAAAAATTAATCCTTACATCATTGTTTTGCTGATTGTTGGATTATTAATTACCGGGATATTCAAATTAATTAAAAGACGAATTCGAAGGCGAAAAAACAGTATTTAACTTTTGTAAAATATTAATACCAATTGATTTGAAATAACTGACAGAATATCATGAAAACAAAATCAATTATTGGAGCTATTGTACTTATTATTTCCTTCATTGGATGTAATGCACAGAACGAAAAGAAGAAAGATCATTTTCCTGTATTAAAAGGCCCTTATCTTGGACAGAAACCACCAGGCCAAACTCCTGAAGTTTTCGCACCAGGAGTAATATCTCGTGATGACTATTTTGAACATAGTGCTGCTGTTTTTTCTCCTGATTTAAGTGAGGTTTATTGGTCTGTAAAACCTGATGAAGAGCGAAATTTTAAGATCTATTTCATGAAAATGATTAATGGAATATGGGCAAAACAACAGCCTGCTTCCTTTAATGGGGCTAAAGATAATGGAAACCCAACTTTTTCATCAGATGGAAAAAAACTGTTCTTTGATTCAGACGGTGATATATTTTTTGTTAAAAAAGAAGGCGATACCTGGACAAAAGCAATTAAGATTTCATCAGTCATTAATACTACTGCAACAGAATCTGTGCAAAGTATCACAGAAAACGGTTCTATTTACTTTTCACGATTTAATCCAAACGCGAAGATCAGAGGTAATGCTCATGACATGTATGTATCTAAAGTTGTTAATGGAAAATATTCTAAGCCTGAAAAACTTGATGAAAACATTAATTCTATTGAACAAGAATATGCAATATCTTTAGCTCCAGATGAAAGATATATGATTATTGAAGAGACCAAAGATAATCGGCTTTGTGAACTTTATATTAGTTATAAAATGACAGAAAATAATTGGTCTAAACGAATGCTGCTTCCAATAGCTTGGGGTCGATTTCCATCCGTTTCACCTGATGAGAAATACTTATTTTTTATGACACGTGATGCTATATACTGGATCGATGCCAAATTTATTAAAGAATTAAAACCAAAATACTTAAAATAAAAAGTATGAAAACCTATAAAAAAATTATCCTTATAGCATTTACAATGTTAGTTTCTGTATTTTCTTCTAGAGCTCAGGAAGAAGCTATAAATGCAGCTACTCTTATAGAAACAAGCATCAATGAACAAGGCTTAGCAAAAACTCAAAATACAAATGAGATTTTAATCAAACAACTGGAAGCTGATATACCTATTCTAATGGAAAAAGCAATGATTCCAGGTTCTTCTATTGCATTAATCAAAAATGGGGAAATTATATGGAGTAAAGATTTTGGTGTAAAAAGCATGGAATCAATGGAGCCAGCCCCAACGAATACTATATATCCTGCTGCTTCATTAACCAAAGCATTCTTTTCATATCTGGTAATGAAAATGGTGGATAGTGGGGAACTAGATTTGGATAAGCCTTTAGTAGATTATGTCCCTACTAGCAAGATTGAGAATATGCTAACTCACTCGATTAACGTGGAAGGGTTTCGAGTTGAATGGCTAAATAAAATAACGGCAAGAATGGCATTAAGCCATACTTCTGGTTTTATGCATGGTTATATTGCAGTTTCTGTCCCTTACCCTTTGAGTTTTGAACCGGGCACTCAATATCAGTATTCCAGTGATGGATATGGTTTTCTCTCGATGGTTATTGAACACATTAGAAACGAACCCCTTGAAACACTGATGTTGGAAGAAGTAATTAAGCCATTAGAAATGAATAATACTTATATGATTTGGCAGGATCGTTTTGAAACAAATATAGCTTACGGACATGATATGTGTATGAATCCACAAAATAAATTGTCAAAGTCCTACACAGCAAGCCCTGCTGCAGGCCTTTATACAACGGCTGAGGATTATGCCAAATTTGTTCTCAATATTATCAATGGGCAAGATATAAATAAAAATACAATATTGGATTTTCTTCGCCCTCAAATTAGTTTAGGCAATGGAGTATCATGGAGTAGTGGGTTTGGAATCGATAGCACCATGTTTGGAGATATGTTTTGGCATACAGGAGATATTGGCAATTACAGACACTTTTTTATTGCCAATAAAAAAGAAAAATACGGACTTATTTATTTAACAAATAGTCATAATGGATTAAGAATTGCGAATGAACTTTCCCGACGAGCATTTGGCATAAAATGTAATGGTTTAAATTGGCAAGGTTACGAGAACTTTGAAACACCCAATTTCAAAATAATTCAAGCGATTAATAAAACTGGTAAAGAAAATGCATTTGCTCTTATGAAGGATCTGGTTCAAAGCAATCCAGAAGAAGGTGAAAATTTGATTCGTGGTGTTGGTAATAGTCTAATGAATTGTATGAAGTTTGAAGAGGCAATTGAAATCTTGAAGGAAGGAATAAAGCTCTATCCTAATGCTCCAAGATTGTACAGTGCTCTTGCGAGTGCTTCTTATCGTAAAGGCGATTATGATGAGGCAATTGATAACTTTAGACATGCACTAAATATCGATAAGGATAATGCTGTTTATTTTAGATACCTACAATATGTTCAATTATCAAAAACACTGACAGTTGATAGTTTTGATAATGCCCTAGCAAATTACAGTAAATTGATTAATGACGATCCAGGAAATTTCAATGAATTAAATCTGTGGAGATATGGGAACAGGCTATTGCGGTCAGGAAGGGTAAAAGATGCAATTGAAATTTTTAAGGTAAATCTTCATTTTAACAAGGAATCTTCAGATGCTTACCTTAGTATGGGTGATGGTTACGCCGCAATTAATGAGAACGAACTGGCACTAAAATACATTAAGAAAGCCTTAGAAATAAGTCCAGGTAATGCATGGGCAAAACAATCACTGAATAATCTTATAGATAAATAAGTTTCTAATCATATTTGTGATATGCTATCAATATTTAAAAGAGCATCGATATTCTTTTTTGTGATTGCAATAGGATTTTCTAATCATGCATCTGCTCAAAAAATCTTCACAGCATTAATAAAAAAGGATATTGATTATGCAAAAGTGTTTATGGAGGATGTTCATCCTGATTTATATGCCTGTGGGATCGATTTTTGGGGTATTTCAAATTATTTCACATTTTATAACAATTTTCCTCCTCAATGGAAGCCATATATGGCAGAAATTAATAGACGTTGGGGAGATGTAGTTTCAGATAGCCTCTTGATGTATCAAGTTTCTCCGGTATTTCATGTAAAAAATATAAAAGCACCTGTTTTTATTGGTCAATCTGCCAATGACCGGAGAGTTGTTTTTCAACATTCAGAGCAAATGGTTGAAGAATTAAAGAAGTACAATAAAGAATACGAATATGTTTTGGTAGAGGGTGAAGGGCATGCTCTAACAAATGAGAAGAAACTGATTGACTTAATGACAGAAGTAGAGAATTTTTTAGCCAAACATATGCAAAAATAATAGAAGAATTAAAACCAAAACCTTTAAAATAAAATATTATGAAAAAAATAATTATTGTCCCGACTCTAATGATAATCATCTATATTATCATGCTATTTAGTAAAATTTGGATTGAAGAAATTCTATTGTTATTCCTTCTTCCTCTTATTATATCCTTTATTATCATTGGAATTATTACTTTGATAATTAATATTTTCAAAAAGCGCAGTATAAAGAAGTATATCCTTAGCTCTATAATAGCTGCCTCCATAATTCAGCTTTTTTTATTAGTTTTTATTTTGTGGTCCGTATATCCCAGACAATTTACTGGCGATCAAATTAAAAAGGATATTGATTATGCAAAAGTGTTTATGGAGGATGTTCATCCTGATTTATATGCTGTGATTAGTAAGGATAAATTGGACTATAAAATAGACTCAATAAAAAGAACTATTCCTGAAAGTTTAGCAGAAGTTGAGGCTTATAAAGTTTTAAGTACTATTTTTTCAAATATTAATGACGCTCATACCATGTTATCTTTAAATAATTATTTAAGGAGAGGAGCAATATTTTTCAGAAAAGTTCCTCCATATAGATTGAGAGTAATTAATGATAAAATATTTGTATTAAAAAATTACTCTAAAAGGAAGAAAATACCAGTTGGTTCTCAAATTATTGAAATTAACAGTAAAACAGCGTCAGAGTGTTTAATTGAACTAAGTCGATTAGTTAGTCACGAAACTAAAAATAATCTTCAAGCGAATCTGCAATTGCCTATGATCTGGGGAATGTGGAATAATTTCGAAAATTTTACACTTACTTATAAAACCCCTGAAGGAAAAATAGAAACGATTGTAAGTTCTAGTGGATTATTTTCAAACATTTCATTCCTTTGGGATTTTACAGGCTTCTTTTTAAAAAACTACAGCTTTGATATTCTTAATGATGATGTTGGCTATATTAACATTAAGGCTTTCAATAATCTTGATAAATGTAAAAATTTTTTTACGTCAACATTTGGTGAAATAAGAAAAGAAAACATAAACAATATTATCATTGATTTACGAGGAAACCAAGGAGGAAATGAAGAAGTCTCATTAGAATTGATGCGATATTTATCACCAGTCGACTTTAGATCATATGATACAATCACGGTAAAAATGAGTAGAGAGCGTATACGTCGTTATTCTTATGGTAAAAGATTTATACCTGGTAGTCTGGTATTTGAAAAAAATTCAATGACACCACTTCGTAATAATGACCTACACTACAATGGAAAATGTTATTTACTAACCTCAGGTTACACATTTTCAACTGCACTTGATTTTGCAGCAATGTTTCGTTGTTATAATGTGGGTGAGATTGTTGGAACTGAAACCGGTGGCAAAACAGTAAGTTTTGGAGCCCCTTGTAATTTTATTTTACCAGAGACTGGATTAGAGATGAAAGTTTCTCAAAAGAGATTTTTTAATGTTTGTGGAGAAGAAAGCAAAAGAGGTTTAATACCTGATCACGTGGTTGAAAACTCTATTCAGGATGATATAAATGGCAGAGATAGAGCACTTGAATTCATTTTATCTAAAATAGATAAATAGATTAAAAGTTTATTAAATTTTTCAATTGAGGAATTAAAACCATATGGAAAAAGATTAACAATAATTCTATATCCAAATCTATGAAATCAAATATTATGAAGCAGTTTTAATCACAAGTAAACTTAAATTAAAAATCATGAAATTATTTCCAACATATATTATAAGCTTATTTTTTCTGTCAACTACATTAGGATGTACCAAAACCAATTGCTTTTTGATAAATACAAAGACAGTAGTTTTTCTAGATGCCATTGAAGGAAATGAATATGTTACTAAGTCAGATTTCTTAAAAAAGATGTCTAAGCTAGATATAGGTCTCAGATTGAAAAAAGACTTGTCAAATAGAACATTAGATGATTGTCAAAAAGAATACATTAATTACCATAAAAAGCAATTTCGTAATTGGAGTTCAAGAGATAAAAAATCTGTTATCAAACATCTTACTAGTGCCTATTCTAAAATTCTTGAAACAACACCCAATGTATTACCTGATACCTTGTTCTTTATCAGGACTACCGGAGAACAAGAATTTAACTCATTTTACACCTGTCGTAATGCAATTGTTTGTCCATCAACAATTCGATTATCTTCTTCATACTTCTTTTTTTTAAAATATATTAGAGATTATATGGAACAATTGTTCATTCATGAAATAATGCATATCTACTCAACAAACCATCCTATAAAAAGGGAGAATTTGTATAATGCCTTGGGATTTAAGAAGATTCAATGTCTTAATTTATCACATGAATTAAGAGATAATAAACTAATGAATCCCGATGACAAGAAAGAATTTTACAAAATATCATTAAAAGAAATTGCAACGGGAGAAGAGAGAGATTACTGTATGTTATTACTTTCTAAATATCCTAAATGGGAAGGATATATAGATTTTCCTGCTCGTATAAACGTCCTGTTGGTATACTTGGAAATAAAGCTACATGAAATTGAATTTAATGGGAATTGCTGGGAATCTTCCTGTGACTCATGCCGCCATCCTATTCTTAAATGCAGTAATGAGTTTGAAAATTTTTATTGGGGAGCTGATTTAGTAGAAGGAACTATTTCGCCGGAAGAGATTGTTGTAATTATGTTTGTGGAATTAATCAATTCAAAATCTAACGATAAAACTTTGATTAACAGATCAGAAGAATACTTAGCTATACTAAATAATATAGAGAGAATTTTAAAAAAATAAACTATCGTTTTTATAATAAAGCAAATAATTCCAACTATTGAAACATATATGAAAAACGGACAAGAAGATGAAGCCATTAAATATTATAAGAAATTCTGGAGCTTAATCTTGAAAACAAAAATGCCAAAGAAATGCTGGATAAATTGAAGAATTAAAGCCAAACGATTTAAAATAATAATCATGAAAATCATTAAAACTATTTTTTTAGCAGTTCTCCTAATTTTTATCAGTAAGAATTGCCTTTTTGCTCAAACAGAAACGACTATAATTAGTAACTCTGACTGTAAAGACATAATTGACAAAATTAGCAATTTATTAGTTGATGAATACATTTTTCCTTTAAAAGCAGATAGTTGTTCTCAGTTTATACGTGTTCAATTTAAAAATGGGAAGTATGATAATGCAACAAATCCTGAGGACCTCGCAAAACTATTAACCATTGATTTGAAAAAAATATCAATGGATGAGCATATGAATGTTTCAGTTAAAAAACAAAATAAAGTGGAAGAAGCAGACCCTGAATCAAACTATGATGATCAAATTAAGGCATCTATAGACTTTTCAAATCTTTTTCGAAAGTATAATTGTGCATTTTATAAAGTAGAGCATTTAAAAGGAAATATTGGCTATCTTGACTTAAGAGGATTTCATCCTGTTGAATTCGCAAAAGAAACTGCTAAAAATGCAATGGGATTTTTATCCGGGTCTAATGCAATTATAATTGATTTGCGAAAGAGTTTAGGTGGAGATCCTGCCACAGTGCAACTTCTTATTAGTTATTTCCTTGACAGTGGAATACATTATGCTTCTACTGAATGGAAAGGAGAACCTGAATTGGATGAAAATTGGACATTAGAAGAAATAGATGGAGCACGTATGCTGGATACTCCATTGTTTATTCTTACAGGAGAGAAAACCCGTTCTGCAGCAGAGGCATTTACTTATATATTAAAAAATCAAAAAAGAGCAAAGATTATTGGTGCCAAAACAATAGGTGCGGGCAATATTGGTGGTGTATTTAGCATCGATGAAAGATTTGAAATATTTATACCTTATGGTCGACCAATTTGTCAAGTTACCTTAACAAACTGGGATTCAAAAGGAGTAATCCCAGATATTATATCACCTGAAGAAGATGCATTGGAGATAGCGCTAAAAGAAGCTGTGGAAGCTGCACGGAAATTTCAAGAATTAAGAGATAAAAAAATAGCCATATTAATTGAAGAAATGGATTCGGTTTTTTCAAAATATAAATCAATATCTGAAGGAAATGATAAAGGTTTAACTGAAAATTCTATAATAACAACCCTTGATAATATGTGGAAGTTAAACATTCTTCCTGAAGAAGTCATCAAGATAATTGGGGATAGATATATTGAAATTGAACGTATAGAAGAGGCCATTATTGTATTTAGTTATGGTGTCAATAAGTATAATTCACCTGATTTATTTGAGAATTTGGCAGAAACCTATATGAAAAATGGTCAAATGGAACTTGCTAAAAAGAATTATGAAAAATTACTTAAACTAAATCCTGAAAATAAAAATGCAAAAAAAATGATCAAAAAATTAAAGAATTAAAACCAAAAGAATTAAAATAAATCATGAAAACAAAATCAATTATTGTAATTATTGTGCTTATTATTTCTTTTATCAACTGTAATGCACAGAATGAAGATAAGGAAAATGAACAATCAACTGTAAAAGGTTACTACTTTGGACAAAGACCACCAGGTGAGACACCAATAAAATTCATTTTTGACCTTGCAAAAAATGAACCAAATACACATAGTTCTCCAATCTTCTCACCTGATGGAAAAGAAGTGTTCATTACCATAATGCAGGGTAGTCCAAATAAAATTAAATATTCGAGAATGGATGATCATTCTATTTGGTCTCCACTAACATATGTTCCGTTTTCGAGTAAATATTCTGATTCAAACCCATTCCTGTCTTCCGATGGTTCCAAAATTTATTTTAAATCATATCGACCAATTAATGGACGATCGGGAAACACCTTTTGGGTATCCACAAAAACTTATGGAACTTGGTCGGAAGCCATTCCCGTGGATAAGGTTTTTAATCATCCTGGCATCGCATGGCAATCTTCAATATCTAAAAAAGGAAGCATTTTTTACCCCATTGAAGGAGCTGACGACATCGATATTTTTTATTCTGAATTGATTGATGGGCATTATACAACTCCAAAAAATATGGGGCAAAATATTAACTCAAATGTTCCAGATTGGCAAACCTGTATTTCATCGGACGAGAGTTATTTAATATTTGCATCCAACAAAAGAGAAGGAGGATATGGTTGGGGAGACTTATATGTATCATTCAAAAACAGTGATGGAACATGGACTAAAGCAATAAACCTTGGCTCCGAAATTAACACCCCCGAAAATGAAGAATGGCCTTCCTTAACTCCGGATGGGAAATATTTGATTTTTAGAAGATGTGAGTATAGTAATGATTACATAGGGTATTATATGTGGGTTAGCACAGATGTTCTTGAAAAATTGAAGAATTAAAACCAAAAAACTTAAAATAAAAAATATCATGAAAACATTTTTAATAATTATCAGCTTGTTTATTGCCACTTTGACAAATGCTTCTGAAATACATGAAGCTGCAGCAATCGGGGATTTAGAAAAAGTTAAATCATTAATTAATACAAATAAGCAACTTATCAATGAAAAAGACAATGAGGGGGACATCCCTTTATGTACCTCTATTGCAAATAGACACACTGAAGTATCACTTTTTTTAATTGAAAACGGTGCTAATATTAACAATCAGAATCAGAATGGCTTTACCCCTTTGCATTGGGCTGCAATGCTTGCTGATACTATAATTGTAAAAAAATTGATCGAAAAAGGAGTTAATCTTGATCTTGTGACAAGGAGAAATAATACGGCTTTACATACGGCTGCACCACGTGGCAATATAAGTGTTGTTAAACTTCTTGTTGAAAGTGGGGCTGCACTTGAAATAAAAGATAACTACGGAAGAACGCCTTTAGTAATAGGAGTTAGAGAAAGAGGGGGAATTGAAACAGCGAAAATTCTTGTTGAAGGAGGTGCAAATATCGATGCAGTTGATTTGTTTGGCGATACGCCTTTAAGCTTAGCTGCCTGGAGAGGCTTTGAAGAAATTGTGAATTATTTATTGGAAAAAGATGCACAGTTTTCAGCAGATGGTGAAGATGGCTTGAAGTTATTAAATTATGCGACAGATAAAAGATTATGGAATTTATACAATGCACTAATTTTTAAAGGAGGAGAGCAATTTCTTTCAGAACTAAAAAAACAACCAATACTTCATTGGGCAGCAGCTGGAGGTTCTGATAAAATTGTTGGAGATCTTATAAATAAAGGATTGCAAGTTAATGCTACTGATGCTTACAATTGGACCCCCTTACATTATGCTTCATACTTTGGAAGGATTGATGTGGCCAACATCCTTATTGAAAAAGGAGCTGATATTAATTCGAAAACGCCTTTGGGTGAAACTCCGCTTTATCTGGCAGGTTTAGAAAATAAAAGCGAAATCATTGATATGCTTGTATCAACAGGTGCAGATCAAACTCCTCCCGGAAACACTAAATTAAGAGGTAAATACTTGGGACAAAAAAAACCGGGGAAGCAACTTGAATTATTTGCTCCAGGTATTATTTCCAGAATAAAAGGAGGACATAGCAATATCACATTTTCCCCTGGTGGAAAAGCCGCTTTTTGGACAGAATCGATTTTGACTGATGTAGGATATAACGGCGGATGTACAATATGGTATTCAAAAATCAAGGATGGAGTATGGACTTTACCTGAGAAGTTTTTAGCGGAAGGAGATACGCCTTTTTTCTCTGCGGATGGACAAAAAATCTTTTTACTTTCAACATTTCCTCTGCCTCCCGAAAACAATGCGGTCAGAGGTATTTGGTATTATGAAAAGGAGAAGGATTCATTTTCAGGGCCCAACTACCTCAATTTTGATGTGAATGGAACAGGTTTGTACTGGCAATTTTCATTAGATAAAGATGAAAATATTTACTTTAGTTCTGGGGAAGGAATATTCCGATCACTCCATAAAGACGGAGAATACATGGAGAAGGAAAATTTGACAAATATTTTACATCCCGATTATAAAGGTAGTGCTCCGTACATTTCGCCCGATGGAGATTACCTAATATTTAGTTCGAGAGTATTACCGGACTCATTCGGTAGTACGGATTTATATATCGGCTTTAGGAATGCTGATGGCACATGGTCAAAGCCCATTAATATGGGACCAAGCATTAATTCTCCCGCCCAAGAACATCTTTCTTTAGTGTCTTCTGACGGGAAATATCTTTTCTTACGTACAAAAAGAGAAGGTGTTAGCGGAGTATATTGGGTAGATGCAAATATCATTGAAGAATTAAAACCAAAAAACTAAAAATAAAATATTATGAAAAAAATAATTATTGTCCCGTCTCTAATGATAATCATCTATATTATCATGCTATTTAGTAAAATTTGGATTGAAGAAATTCTATTGTTATTCCTTCTTCCTCTTATTATATCCTTTATTATCATTGGAATTATTACT
>Ga0208902_1000735_pt1 | contig 16431 bp, 14 predicted proteins | sample AntAceMetag02UKH_FD_184767 | JGI IMG/M metagenome (GOLD analysis project Ga0208902, IMG submission 184767) | Saline lake microbial communities from Ace Lake, Antarctica - Antarctic Ace Lake Metagenome 02UKH (SPAdes) (version 2) | ecosystem: Environmental > Aquatic > Non-marine Saline and...
CACTCCCGTGGCAGTCTTTCTTGCCCTCATTTATACTGTGTTACTCCTCCCTGCTCTGCTGGCGGTTTTCCCGGTGAAGAAAAAATTAACTCTCTCCATCAGGGGGAAGAAACTTGATTCTTTTTTTGATCGTTTTGCCGAATTTACCTGCCGACGTCAAAGATTAATAATTAGTTTATTTATTGCTCTTCTGTTACTGGCGGCAATGGGAGCAAGCCAGCTGCGCTTTGAACATAATGCCCTGAAATGGTTCCCCGAGGATTCTATAGTCAGACAAGATACCGAACTGATTGATCGGAAAATGCGTGGGACCGTTTCCTTTGATGTGGTTATAGACACCGGAAAGGCAGACGGCCTGTATGAGCCGAAATTTATCGAATCTCTGGAGCAGACGGTACTAAAATTCTCAGACTATGCAACCGACGATCTTTTTGTCGGAAAAGTACTGTCATTGATTACGGTGCTCAAAGAAACAAACCGTGCTTTGCATGATAATAACGAGGAGATGTACCGGGTACCGGATGAAAGAGAGCTCATTGCTCAGGAGTTGTTCCTTTTCCAACTGAGCGGTTCTGAAGACCTGGAGGAACTCGTTGACCAACAGTTTAGCAAAAGCAGATTTACCATGCATGTCCCTTACAGGGATACATCAAAATATAAAGTATTCGTTGCTGATATGGAAGCTGAATTAACTAAACGTTTCCCAGACTACACCGTTACAATAACAGGACTAAACAGTCTTTTTGTGGAAATACTCAACAATATTATGACCACCATGTCCCGGAGCTATACCATAGCTCTGGTCCTGATTTCCCTACTGATGATACTGATGCTGGGTAAACTTCGCATGGGCCTGCTCAGCATGATTCCAAACCTACTGCCCATTGTTGATTAGCAAATTATTCAGACGCTTTTTTTCTGATTTTTTAAGACAACTACAGGGATTGTTACATTATATTGCCAACCATGGGACTCACGATCGTTGTCAGTCCCATGGCAACTGTTAAAAAGGTACCGGCATTTCCTCCGTGATTTTTCTTGCATCCTCAAATTCCTGAAAGACTTCGCTTTCACGATTGATCTTTTTCATGCTCACCAGAAGCATATTCAGCACTAGTACAATGTAAAACATAATACTTCGCATTTGTAACGTGACGTGTTATAATTGTTCCAAAACCATGGAGAACAATTATGGCACCGAGATACCGAGTCACACTTACTGAAGAAGAACGAAGAGATCTGGAGGCCATTTCGACAAAGGGGAGAAGAGCTGCACGCACTGTGCTGTATGCCCGGGCGCTGCTCTTACTTGACGTTGGTGAGTTTGGTCAGAATTGGATTGTTGCTAAGGTTGCCGAAGCCCTTGGCACCACCACCCGTAGCTTAGAACACCTGAAGAAGCGATTCGTGAAAGAGGGGTTGCAAGCAGCGATAGTACGTAAGGTGCGAGTTAAGCCGCCACGGGAAATCCAATTCGGCGGTGAATTTGAAGCCCATCTTTTAGCATTGGCATGCTCAGATGCGCCTGAGGGTAGGGAGCGCTGGACAGTCAGATTGCTGGCAGAGAAACTTATTGAACTTAAAATCGTTCCTACAGTTTCTCCGATGACTGTATGTAACGTTTTAAAAAAAATGAACTTAAGCCTCACCTGAGTAAGTACTGGAAAATACCTCCGGATCAGAACGCAAGTTTTGTTGCGGCGATGGAAGACATCCTGGAAGTTTATGCTCGCCCATATGATGCGAGATTCCCAGTTGTCTGTATGGATGAATCGAGCATTCAACTGATTGGAGAAGTGCAAGCCCCTATTCCAGCGGCACCTGGCCATCCAGTATTGATGGATGATGAATATGTTCGCAATGGAGTCGCAAGTATATTCATTGAAGTGGAACCTCTTGGAGGACGGCGTCAAGTGAAGATTACTGATCGCCGCACAAGAATTGACTGGGCTTACTTTATAAAAGAAATGCTTGAGGAGCGTTACCCTGATGCTGAGAAGGTAGTGTTGGTGATGGACAACTTAAACACACATAACTCAGCATCTTTATACACAGCTTTTCCTCCTGAAGAGGCAAGGCAATTAGTTGAACGCCTTGAGATACATTATACGCCAAAGCATGGTAGCTGGCTTAACATTGCAGAAATTGAACTCAGTGTTTTAAAGAGACAATGCCTCGCAGGTCGCTTTCCTTGTATCAAAAAAATGCGGTCTGAAGTCGCTGCCTGGAACGACGACAGAAACAACCGCCAAACCAACGTGGATTGGCAATTTAAGACAAATGATTCCCGTATTAAGCTAAAGCGACTTTACCCGAAACTTTAAATTGTATGGTGTACTAGGTTGTATGGTTGATACACGTAACAATCTGAGAAGATACCACCCACAAAATCTCACAATTAGCACAATTTCTGGCGATTATAACACTAGGGAGCTACACGTTTCAACCATATCAGGAGCCTGGCCAAGAACAGAAAAGGCGATTTAATCCGTTAGATTGGAATAGCTTCTCGTTTTCAGGTTTAGTGACAACTCAGAAAGAGTTTAAAACAGTAGTAAGATGCTGTATTATTAAAGCAAAAGAGTGAGAATTTCGTGTGTATATGGTATAGTCCACTTGTCACCCCAAGAGAGGTTTTCAAATGTCGACTCCGTTCAAAAAAAGGCGACAGAACTTAACCAGTGCTTATTATTTCCCAGCATTTTTTCAATCTGCTCCAAAATGAACACAAATGTTACCTGTATAGTGTTTCATTTCAGCATCTTGACACCTCCAGTCTGGAGCTGGAAATATAGCCGGAGTGGACAAATGCATGCCATCTACGGTTAATTGCTACTATTCTTATTTATTCCTATAGCCAGGGAGTTTTTAGTTCGAGGCAAATAGAGAGAAAATGCCGGGAAGAATAACTCAGATTTCTGCCACGACTGTTTTAAACAAAGTATCCTGTTGGCAATGGAACTGGGGCTCGCATCACTTGAATATAAGTTGTTAAAAATATAAATTTTGCAAATATATCCCCCCAAACTCACAAAAAAAAGTAGACGAACCATGCCAAGAACAGAGCAAAAAGCCAAACACGCAGTCATAATTCTCGTAGATGCAATGCGATCCTACAAATCCGAGATTGGTGACGACAGAGACAGGTTAGATGTGATGGATGAGTTAGGACAAGAATCCATAGAATTCACAAATGTTATTACATCTGCTCCAAGTTCAGTAATGTCCATCAGTGCTATGATGACAGGGATACCATCCTACTTCATAGGTCTGAATTATATGGACTTCAAATACAACCCGCACCTTTTCCCATCCATTCCAAGCTTATGGAGAGCAAAAGGATACAGATTTAAATCATTTCTCAACTCACTCGAAACACGAACTGTTTTCGATAAATTACTGACCCCTGTTGAAAACAATTTCTTGCCCAAAGGCCTGGACCCATATGAGAAAAGATGGAGTAACGAAGAAGTCAATACAGTCCTCAATAATTATTTATCAAATAACACTTTTGAAAAACCAACATTCTTCTTTATATGGTTCAATATACGACTTGACCCGCAAACAAACCAACATCTGAAGAATTGCATACAACTTTTAAAAGATCACAGTATATGGGACAATAGTTTTAACATTGTCACTGCAGACCACGGATATTTAGATCCTCGAAGAGGGTTCACTCCAGAAAAATTAAAACAAATGGGCATAACCCATGACAATTTAGTAACAGATGACCAAATTAAGATACCTTTTTGCTTAAAACTCCCCAACACCCCATCTCAGAAAATAGCGTCAACTATTTCCACACTTGATTTACTCCCCACGTTTGTAAACTATTTTCATCTCGATTACCCAGTTAAAACAGCAATAAAACCAACAGGCCGAGATTTAATTGACTTAATAGAAACAAAAGAACACAACTTGAATGAAGACATACTCGTTCGATCAGATGGTAGATTCATGTTCCAACCAGGACGAGTCACAGCAATTCGAGGAAACAAATATAAATATGTGTATGACCATGATGCTAAAAGTGAATCATTCTATGATATCACCACTGATTTTCATGAAGAAAATGATTTAACAGAAAACATGTCTGAGCATAGTGAAACTTTGAAGAAAAGTTTCACAAAATTTAAAAAGCATTTTCAGGAAAGTGAACAAGAAGCTGAAGATTTTTTCATTCAAATAACTTTTGAGAAGTTCAACACCCGTGTTCTGTCAAAAATAGACAAAAAGACAGTTAATACAATGGCTTTGATACAATTTTGCAACCCACGCTCCTTCAACCTTATAAAACAAATATGTCGCGAACAATTCCCTATTGCAACTATAGATAGCCATATTTACACACAAGGTAATCTCCACGACAACAACCAATATGACATAAAAATTGCGCTATACGACAGTTCTTTCGATAAAAAAGATAAATCATTAGTGATGTACTACAACAAAATTATTGCGTCAGACAAATTCTCCCTTGATATCAATATGGACATGGTAAGCTTACAAGACCAAGTGGATCCAACAATAATCCTCTCAGCAATAAAAAGAGAGATAAAAAAAGTGATAAATAAACCTTCTACGCTACTCAACGTAAGACGTTATATAAAGTTTCTGACTTTCATAAACCCTAGAAAACAATAAACAAACTGGTTACTTGCTAAACAAACCAGACAAAAGAGGTACTATACATGATACTTGGTTATACTACTGGTGTATTCGACTTATTTCACATAGGACACCTGAATCTTCTTAAAAATGCGAGGGCACTTTGTGACAAATTAGTCGTAGGAGTTTCAACGGACGAATTAATATGGGAATACAAAAACAAAAAGCCTGTTATTCCTTTTGAAGAGAGGATGGAAATCGTCAGAAACATCAATGTCGTAAATGCTGTTATCCCTCAACAATCAATGGACAAATTCGAAGTGTGGGAAAAAACAAAATTTGACATCATGTTTGTCGGAGATGACTGGTACAAAACAGAGAAATGGCAAGCTATAGAGAAAAAACTCGCGGATGTTGGAGTTAGAATAGTATTTTTCCCTTACACACAAGGAACATCCTCCACTCTGATAAATCAGATATTACTAGACAAAAGAACATCTCTTGAAACAGCTCCACAACAAAATAATAGGTAATTAACAATGTGCGGCATCTTATTTTCTAACAACCCGAAAGTAAACAAATCAACATTCAGTGCAGCATTGAATTTGATGCGTCACAGAGGACCCGACGCACCTCCGGGAATTTGGCAAAACGACCATGTCAGAATGGGACACAATAGACTAAAAATTCAGGACATAGATGACCGCAGTAACCAACCTTTCTGGTCAAAAGATGGCCGATATGCCATTATTTTTAATGGCGAAATATATAATTTCAATGAATTAGCCCAAAAATATAAAATTACGCAATCAACAACATCTGACACAGAGGTACTTGTCGAGTTGTTCGCGCTGCTAGGTCATAAAATGCTACATCAGCTCAATGGCATGTTTGCCATGATCATTTATGACAATTTAAGTAATGATGTTTTTATAGCGAGAGATCGTTTGGGCATTAAACCACTGTACTACACTACTCAAAATGGATTTGACACTTTTGCATCTGAAATATCCTCCATTTTAGAGCTCATAGATAACCATAAAATTGACCCTATCGGTTTACGACAATATACAAAACTAAGAACATTTTTTCGTAGTCATACAATATACGAAGCAGTCAAAATGTTTCCTCCCGGCCATTATCAACTGGGGGGGAAACTAATCCGCTACTGGGAACTTCCAATCGGAGAACAAGAAGCACCAGACGATGATGAACTAATGGCACTGCTATCGGATGCTGTAAATTGTCGGCTTATCTCGGATGTCCCCGTGGGCAGTTACCTTAGCGGAGGTCTTGACAGTACTATCATTGCTGGCTTAGCCAAAAAACCGCATACATGGACCGTTGGATTCAAAAATTGCAACGAATTTAAATGGGCAAAAATTGCATCTAACGAATTTGCGAGCCAACACACTGAAGTTTTAATAACAGAAGATGAATTTATTTCCTTGTTAAAGAAAATGATCCAGAAAAGACGTGAGCCATTTTCCGTCCCAAATGAAATTTTACTTTACAAAATGACCAAAGCAGTAAAGAAAAAGAATACGGTTGTCCTTAGCGGTGAAGGTGCAGATGAATTATTTTTTGGTTATGATCGAATATTCCGCTGGGCGAACTCAAGCAAGTGGGATCTCGAGAAATTTTCACAATTCTATTCATATGGCTCAAACAGTGACCTGGAAATAGTCGAATATGTGCTCGAACCTTTTTTACACTTGAAAAACCCTATAGATATTGTCGCACATTTCTTCCAACTATCGCACCTTCACGGATTATTGCGACGATTAGATAATGCCACGATGCTATGTTCCGTTGAAGCAAGAGTTCCATTTGTCGATCACAGGTTAGTGGAACGAATGGCGGGTGTGCCTTTCAATTACCGAATTAACAATGGAATTGTAAAACATCCTTTAAAAACAATATGTTCACATATCGTGCCTGCAGAAATAATTAACCGTAAAAAGATTGGTTTCCCTGTGCCACTTGAAAACATACCGTTCCCAGTTAACAATAAAAACGATACCCCTATGGACAAATGGTTGAATTTCAATTTACAAGAGCTTGAAAAATCATCAATAAATCCATGAAACCAGAGAAACCGCACGAAATTGTTGGTAAGGGTAAATTGGTGAAATGGGTATACAGAAAAGCAGGTTACAAAATTGCGATTCTATTGGCCAAAACAGACATCCAACCAAATACAATCACGATATTTCGATTTGCATGTGCAATAATTGCAGCATTCTTAATCTCAAGCCAAATCTATACAACACAAGCCATAGGAATATTTTTCCTACAACTTTTTTCAATCCTAGACAAAACAGATGGGGGACTAGCTAGGATCAACAATAAAGAAAGTAAGTTAGGAGCATGGCTAGATTCAAACTTTGACGTACTAGGCGTTATATTTGCCAACATTGGACTTTGGTACAGCGTCAGAAAGGAAAGCCATTTCTTGGCGATATTAACGATGCTAACAATTTTTCTTTTCGTTTTTTTAAAATTAAGTCGACTGAAGAGAACAAACTTCCTAAAAAACACAAACCAACAGAAGAGTAGCTCAAGTACATTATCAGTGCCTACAAATACTAACGTGTATAAACTTTTATTAAGTTTATACAGGATCATTGTTAATCAATTCTCTACCAACGGTCGCTCGATGGTATTATTACTATCTTTAGGAGTTCTATGCTCAATTGAAAAACACACCATTGTATTCTTATTTTTTCAAACTTTTTTCACTTGGTTGCATTTATTCGTGAGTACCACGTTTAAATTATTGCTAGAAGATAACAAAAGACCCCCCAAAAGCTAAAGTCTCATGAGTTTTAAAAAAAAAGTTATACACACCTTCTACACCAGAAGTTTTTTACAAGTTTTCAGTATAATAAATTCTATTATATATGCACGAATTTTAGGTCCAAGCGGATATGGAGCTGCTCTCATGCTAGTCATATTCCCACCCATTATTGTAAAATTTATCAACTTAGGTGTTGCCAGCTCTTTGACATATCATGTCAATAAAAACCCATCAGCAAAAGATAGCTATATTGGTACAGCTTTAATATTTGCATTTATTGTAGCGATATTTTCAACAGCATTATTATTATTCTCACATCAACTCATTACTGATTTGTATTACAGTCAAATACCATACAGCCACTTATTCCAAATGATAATATGGTTCACCCCTTTGTACACAATGCAGCTGTACTTCAAATCAATCATGAAATCATTAAACTTAATTGAGCTGATAAATTACATTTCTACAATTTTGCCTACAATATTAACATTCGTACTAACTGTCATCACAATCGGTATATTAAAAAAAGGGGTTACCGCTGTCATTTACATACACCTTACAACACTATCAGTAGTGGTTTTTGCCATGGCGGCAGTTCTGATAAAACGTAAAGCATTGTCACTAACGTTTAACCGTGACAAATTAATAGAAATGTTATCGTTTGGGGCAAGAGGATTTTTTGCGAACTTTGCTCCTACACTAAATGATAAGATGGACAAATTAGTCATAGGGTTATTCTTATCCCCTGACCAAATCGGTATTTACAGTATCGCTGTAAATATATCCTCAAAATTAAAAATTATTCCACGCTCCATAGGATTACCAATTTATCCTGAAATTGCGAGATCTACCCGCGAACAAGCTAATGCGTTAATTCGTAGACTAATAACTAAACTTTTTTTTGTCATAGTACCACTTGTAATAATCATCATTATAATTTCTCCGATGATTATAACAGCTCTTTATGGAGAGTCTTATTCACCAGCTTACATCCCCCTAGTATTCCTTTCAATGGAAGTACTGTTTTTTAGTTTTAATAAGATATTAGGGTATTATTATGTCGGTACTGGTAGACCAGGAACAAGATCAATACTAAAACTGACACTACTAACGTTAAATTGTTTGTTTATGTTTTTACTTATCCCGCAGTACGGCATAACCGGTTGTGGAATTGCGTTATTGCTAAGCTCAATATTTGTCTTTACAGGCAGTTATTTGTTGTTTCATTCCACAAAATATTAAACCACTAGAAATGACATCTCACTGGAGTCATTGACAATAACCAGCAACATGCAAAATATACGACATACTATTCGGGAAATCAGTTCCTCGAAATATATCATTTTGTTTTTCACCACTACCATGCCTCTTTGTTTCGCGTATTCTATCATCAATGAGTCATACTACTTACTGCTATCTCCTCTAGTTCTGTTGCTTGCAGCAACGATACTATCAAGATTTCCACTGACATTACTCATCTTCCTATTCTGTCCACTATACCCACCCGTCATTGCCCGCGCCTTTAACATCCCAATCTTGAATGATGTTACCTTCTATTTGATAATTTTAATTATTGCACTTTTAATTAATACTATTTTTCAAAAAAAATATTCACTAACCACTCCGCCTTTAAAACTGTTCATTTTTTATTTATTGGTTGTGATTCTCATTGGAGCAATACGAGTATCTATAAATTCTTATGAGATTTCACTAATACGATCGCTAGTTAGTAACTTTATAAAGATGGCCATCATGATCTCTATTTACGGTTTTTCGTATAATTATTTTCGCAGCACACAAAATTCTAAATGGATTATTCTTTTATCAATAACTATTTCGATAATAATTACTACGTTCTTTTTAGATAAACTTATGTATGGATTTTCATTACAGGCTAAAATTCATTCTGGCTTGTTTGGGACAGGTAATACTGTGGGAAATATTTTAGTAATTATTTTGCCTCTAATCTTATTTGCTCACACTCAATATCGCAATACATGGCTAAAAGCACTAATCACTGCCACCATGATAACAATATTACTAAGTCAATCCAGAGGGAGTATTGTTGCATTAATCATTATGACCGCATGGCATCTATACTGGACATATATGACAAATCTACTAAGCAGATTTTTATTAGTATGTTGTTTTCTGTTGTGTTTTGTCTGGATCAACGAATCCAGTTTTTTTCTCGAACTCCATGGAACACTGTCCCATATAGATATGTCCAATATGTCAGACACATCAGTAGGAATAGACTCTTCTGGGAGATTTACTCTCTGGTCAAGGACCTATAATTATCTCCAAAACCCCGTCCACTTTCTTTGGGGTGGTGGTCCCAACGATTTCCTTAATTACTCACTACATAACACTCAAAACTTTCTTCTTAAAGCATGGGTTGACTACGGGCTTTTAGGATTGATCGCGTATTTACTTTTTTTTATAAAAGTATTATTTTTTGCATTTCATAATCGAAACAATCAAGCGTCTGCATATGTAATATTATCAGCCTTAGGCGTCTTTTGCTCAGGGATGTTCAGCCACTTTGATCTTGGATCTATCCAACTCACCGGGTTCTGGATTATTACAGGTATAATGTTCGCTGAGCAAAAGTTTCATATAAACAAATCCAGCCATTCAATGTTACGATGAATCCAACATTAGACAACAGCTGCCCATCCAAGCCAAATGTCCTGTTGTTTATCAACCACTTGGGTAAGGGAGGGGCAGAAAAACAACTCAAACTAATAATCCATGAACTTAACGATAAATATTCGTTATATGTCGCCTGCGTAAACTATAAATATGATCAAGAAAGCACCAAAGACAATCTGTCCTCGACCTGTAACATCATTAATCTCAATATTTCTGAATCTTTGTTCACATTTTCATCTATTGTTAAAATTTTAAAGTTTATTCATTTTATACGGAAAGAGAAAATAGCCATACTTCATTCATGGCTGTTCAAATCAAATACGATTTCATTTTTCATTAAGATTTTTGTTCCAAGTATATACTTAATCGTCTCTCAAAGAGGATCAAACTTCTGGTATACGAAAAAACACCTTATTTTTTCAAAACTTCTATATACAACATGTAATCATATTGTAACAAACTCTAGTTCCATTAAAAATGAAATATTAAGCTACAATAATGTTAGTCATAAGATCTCAGTTATCCCAAATGCTATAGAAGATAACACTCAGCTAAATGATGTCAAATTTCATCCATCTATGTGTTTATTAAAAGACAATGGTAGATTTATCATTGGTTGTGTCGGAAGGTTTGTTCCAGAAAAAAGATATGACGATATAATTGAGGCATTTAACATTGTTCTGTCTAAAAAGAAACATATCCACCTGGTAATAATTGGAGGACGTGGGAATTTTCTAGATTTAAAAAATAGCATTGACAATTCTCCTCTCGCCCCATTCGTCAGCTTCACTGGTGAAGTGAACAATGTTTTCCCATACTTAAAAGCTTTTGACCTTTTTTTACTTGCATCTTCATCCGAGGGGATGCCAAATGCTGTAATGGAGGCCATGCTATGTGGTAAAGCTGTCGTCTCAACAAATGTTGGAGCTATACCAGACTTAATCACTCACCGGGTTAACGGACTGTTGGTTGCCCCCTACCAACCGGAACAATTAGCAGAAGCTTTATTAGAATTAATTGATGACAGAATCCAAAGGAAGGAATATGAAAAAAATAATCTACTAAAAATACAACAGTTTTCGACTGGAAAAATGATAACTCAAATAAATCAGCTCTGGAAAAAAAGTTGCATCTGACATTTGATCATAACCTCAAAATATAGAGAACAAACAATGCGAACAAAAAAGAACAAATTTATTCTATTCTCAATTATATGTATAATACTTCTTATTTCTTGTACAGGTCTGTATATTTACCTAAAGCCGCAAAAAACCGTAAGTATCCTAGAAAATGATAGCTGGGAAACGTTTAATTTATTAGAACATTGGTCAAGTGGCAATATAGTAGCAATCATACGGCATGCTGAACGATGCGACCAATCGAAAAATAAATGTTTAGAAGAAGATGGAAAAGGGATCACCGTACAAGGGAGGGACGTGTGTTGATTAGCAAATTATTCAGACGCTTTTTTTCTGATTTTTTAAGACAACTACAGGGATTGTTACATTATATTGCCAACCATGGGACTCACGATCGTTGTCAGTCCCATGGCAACTGTTAAAAAGGTACCGGCATTTCCTCCGTGATTTTTCTTGCATCCTCAAATTCCTGAAAGACTTCGCTTTCACGATTGATCTTTTTCATGCTCACCAGAAGCATATTCAGCACTAGTACAATGTAAAACATAATACTTCGCATTTGTAACGTGACGTGTTATAATTGTTCCAAAACCATGGAGAACAATTATGGCACCGAGATACCGAGTCACACTTACTGAAGAAGAACGAAGAGATCTGGAGGCCATTTCGACAAAGGGGAGAAGAGCTGCACGCACTGTGCTGTATGCCCGGGCGCTGCTCTTACTTGACGTTGGTGAGTTTGGTCAGAATTGGATTGTTGCTAAGGTTGCCGAAGCCCTTGGCACCACCACCCGTAGCTTAGAACACCTGAAGAAGCGATTCGTGAAAGAGGGGTTGCAAGCAGCGATAGTACGTAAGGTGCGAGTTAAGCCGCCACGGGAAATCCAATTCGGCGGTGAATTTGAAGCCCATCTTTTAGCATTGGCATGCTCAGATGCGCCTGAGGGTAGGGAGCGCTGGACAGTCAGATTGCTGGCAGAGAAACTTATTGAACTTAAAATCGTTCCTACAGTTTCTCCGATGACTGTATGTAACGTTTTAAAAAAAATGAACTTAAGCCTCACCTGAGTAAGTACTGGAAAATACCTCCGGATCAGAACGCAAGTTTTGTTGCGGCGATGGAAGACATCCTGGAAGTTTATGCTCGCCCATATGATGCGAGATTCCCAGTTGTCTGTATGGATGAATCGAGCATTCAACTGATTGGAGAAGTGCAAGCCCCTATTCCAGCGGCACCTGGCCATCCAGTATTGATGGATGATGAATATGTTCGCAATGGAGTCGCAAGTATATTCATTGAAGTGGAACCTCTTGGAGGACGGCGTCAAGTGAAGATTACTGATCGCCGCACAAGAATTGACTGGGCTTACTTTATAAAAGAAATGCTTGAGGAGCGTTACCCTGATGCTGAGAAGGTAGTGTTGGTGATGGACAACTTAAACACACATAACTCAGCATCTTTATACACAGCTTTTCCTCCTGAAGAGGCAAGGCAATTAGTTGAACGCCTTGAGATACATTATACGCCAAAGCATGGTAGCTGGCTTAACATTGCAGAAATTGAACTCAGTGTTTTAAAGAGACAATGCCTCGCAGGTCGCTTTCCTTGTATCAAAAAAATGCGGTCTGAAGTCGCTGCCTGGAACGATGACAGAAACAACCGCCAAACCAACGTGGATTGGCAATTTAAGACAAATGATGCCCGTATTAAGCTAAAGCGACTTTATCCGAAACTTTAAATTGTATGGTGTACTAGGGTGCCAAGCTGATCAGTTATTTCCTTTAGTTTTCTTTCCAGTTGCTCATCTTCATAAATATTCATGTCATTCTCCATATGTTATAAGAGTTCTGTGGCAGCAAGTCGTACATGCTCAGCGGTAACCATTGATTTTTCACTTTTTGCAGCAGCAATGATTGATCCTCGTGCGAGATGGTTCGCTTTTCTAAATAGACCGCCCGCTCCCTGATGAACAGCGGTAACAGCTTCTTCTTCAAACAAAGAATTTTTCACTCCAGCCAAGTTCTGATGGTGATTCAGGTATGTTTCCATTGCTTCACGGTCAACTCCCTGCAGATGTTTTTTAGCAACTACTCTGGATGCGAGGGGAAGCGAATCTCTAAATCGAAGATTTTCCACAAGATTATTCTGTCCTGCCAATATCAAGGGTAGAAATGGTTTGGAATCATTCTCGAATTGCGTCAGGGTATGTAACTCTGCAAAGACCGGCAGGCGTAGGAGCGAGGCTTCATCTATGACAAGAACAACCTTCATTTTCTTCCCCTGAGACAATTCCAGTACTTCCTGTTTTATCGTTTTTGTAAGAAGCGCCCTCGAATTACTGGTAATATCGATGCCCATTTCATTTATGATCTGCCGGTACAGTTCAAGTATGGAACCGGAAGTAGCAGTGACATAAATCACCCGATATTTTGATGGATGCAGGTTGCCTGTTACATGGCGCAGTGCAGTGGATTTGCCACTACCAATTTCACCAGTAACTAATGCCACAGCACCCAGCCTGATTGCATATTGGATGCGTTCAGTAACTGCCTTGATGGTCGGGGTGACAAGAATTTCTCTAAGACTGATATCTGCAGAGAACGGTTCCCGCTGCAGCCCGAAGAACGCCCGATACGTTTCGCTCATTATTCACCCTCCCATAATTGTCCCGATTCAGGTGTTACTTCTTCTCCGCTGAGTTCAAGGTCATTGTTTTTATCCCGCTTAACTCCACAGTTGACATGAAGGTCAACAGCAGCAAGGAAGCCGTATGACTTTTGTTTCCATTTCACTTCGATTTCTTCAGGAGAGCTCTCATGAAACAGCACCTCCACCCGTTCCCCGACCAGAGTGGCAGGGGCTTCGAATAGCCTGTTCTGTACCATTATGGTTCTGTCTTTATTGACTCTGCGGCGAAGAACGGAGCGGAAATGATCTTTTAGATCCCTTGGTGCTGCACGTACGCACTCAAGTTTGGCTGTAAACCGTTTGAATGGTGATTGACTTGTCGCTGAATGGCGACGTGTATGATACGTTTCGTGCAGCCATAAATCAAAGGCCATATTTATTTCGTCCAGAGTTTCCCCACTGAAACATGGAAGGAACTCGGTTCGTACCGTTTTGAAGAATCTTTCAATTTTCCCTTTCCCCTGGGGAGTGTACGGCTTGGCATGAATCAGAGCAATCCCCAAAGAAGCTGCAGTGAACTGCAGTTGTTTTGATTTGTAAGCAGCACCATTATCAACATACAATTTACGGGGAAGCCCTCTGGTCAACAAGGCCTGTTCGAAGGCAACTTTGAACGAGATGAGAGATTCGGAGATATAGAATTTTCCATGAGTAATCAGTCGGGAATGATCATCTATAAAGGCAATCAGATACACCTTCCTGGCTCGTTCTTTGCCTACTTCCAACTTGGGCCCGTGCATAACATCGCTTTGCCAGAGATCGTTTGGAAATTCAGCTTCAAACTTCCGTCTGTCCACGGCTTGAGATGGAGTTTTCTTCATTAACCCCTGTGCATTTAAGAAGCGATAGAGAGTAGATAAATCTGCAGATGCATCAGCGGGTAGGATGCCACGCTTTTGAGCCTTATCCCGAACGAGACGAACCGGTAACTCCGGTAATTCCTTGCGTAACTGAATCAGTCCCAGACAGGTGTTTTTGTCATATACCCGAGCTTTCCCCAAGTCTTCACGATTCTTGGGAAAGAGAGCGACAATTTCTTCTCCGCTTCCCCTGTACAAAGAAATCCAGCGCAATATTGTACTACGACCGATACTGGTTCTGTCTGAATACGGGATATTCCATTTTTTATCGCACTTTGCCCGCAGCAGTTTTTCCTGTTCACCAAATGGTGGCTTTACTCCATTCACAAACTCATGAATTATACTGAATCTGAATGCGGCAACTTCCTGTTTTTCTTTTTCTGTCATCTGAAACCTCCTTTTAGATGAATTTCATGAAGCCTAATTCATCTAAAGTCACCGACAACGGCAACCTTCACTGGAGTTTGCAACAACAGGAATGTGTCGCAAATTATATGGAACTGCTGACAGGGGTGTGACCGATGGAAACAAAATAATCAAAAGCGGCAAGAATACCTTTGTCCCATGTATCTGAGAGACGCGCTTTTATTTGTTTTTTCAGATTTAGCAGCCAATGACGATGTCTTGAATGGGACTGACCTGGAGGCCAGCGTCCTGTTCTCAGGCGCTCAGAAATAAAAAAACGGATTGTATCTTTAGATGCCTGGAAATATGAAAAATAGGTAGCTGGTCTCAGAGTTATAACGCAACCACAGAGAGGACAACGATAACACTTTAAAGACAGGGTAGTGGTGAAGCCATCAAAAATCCGTTGCACAAACCCATGACTCCATACCTTATAGTGATTGCATCTGGGACAACATGGCGGCCGTTTCCAAACAAAATCACGATCCTGTTCAAAAATATCCTTGAGAAGTACGGGAACAAATATTATCATGTCTTTGACAGTTTTTGTGGATCTTTATAGATCCAATGTTAGGGGCGGTGAGGTTTTGCAGAACTTCACCGCCCATTTTTTTTACAAAAAAAATGGCCTCCCAAAGGAGACCATTCAATTTGCCAAATAATGTCAATTTGTCAATCTATTCTAAAAAATACATCCTGTTCTTATTCCAAATAATTCGCTACTTAACAGACGTGTCAATTAAGCTAGGAAATGATTTTAGGGCATTACTACCCACTAACAATGCAATTATTTATAATAGCCCACTTAAACGAACAGACCAAACTGCAAAATTCATGTTTAAAGGGGCAAGTACTAATAAAAAATGGCTGCGCTATGGTTGCAAAGAAAATTTCCTACAAGATATCCTAACACATAAGGTACCGAAAAAGAACCTTATCCTTATCGCACACTCTGGTTGTATCAAGAGGCTAGGTGAAGCAGAGGGTCATAAACTAATAAATATGGAAATCGACGAAAAAACATATGCTATTACCATCTTTATGGCTATTGATGAATTCACCAAACAACCACACGTGTTGGGATATTTGTTTCCAAATTATTGGCGTAAAGCGATTGATATATATGCTCAAAAAACGCCAATTAATTAGATTGCCAAAAAATTTCAACATACAATGACCTAATTACAACTTCAAAACTCAAGTAGATTTCAGCTTAGGTTCGGTAACAGCCTTACCTCAGCCACTTAAGTATGTTTGGGCTGCCTGCAG
>Ga0208902_1000737_pt1 | contig 16402 bp, 16 predicted proteins | sample AntAceMetag02UKH_FD_184767 | JGI IMG/M metagenome (GOLD analysis project Ga0208902, IMG submission 184767) | Saline lake microbial communities from Ace Lake, Antarctica - Antarctic Ace Lake Metagenome 02UKH (SPAdes) (version 2) | ecosystem: Environmental > Aquatic > Non-marine Saline and...
TTGATAAAAATAATCCTTTCTGCTTCAATTATGGGATATGCTACAAATTTACTTCTTATTTTGTTTGCGTATAGAAATGGGAGTATTTTCCCAATATTGAGAAAAGGAGTAGAAACAATGCCAATGGTTGATCCACTTCCGCAAGCATTAGTTCTTACCTCGATTGTAATTGAATTAGGTACCACTGCCCTACTCGTTGCATTGGCGTTAAAATTATTTCAAAAATACAAAACTTATGACATAACAAAAATAAGGAAGCTATCAGGATGATCTTACCACTTTTTATTATTATTCCTTTATTGTCTGCTTTTTTGATTGCAATTGTATCTGGTAAAAAAGATAATTTCGCTAACGGATTATCAATAATTTCCGCTTTATTACTTCTATTCGGAGCAATTTATAATTTCATTACTCAAAATCAGGAAGTAATTGTTTACAAAATGGGGAATTGGGATGCACCAATTGGTATAAATTTAGTACAAGATTCCCTCACCATTTTTATGCTGATAATTGTTGGATTAATTTCACTTACTTCACTAATCTATTCAAGACAATATATTCGCTATATTTCCACAGATTGGAAGTATTATTCTCTTTTTATGTTTCTGATCGCAGGAATGAATGGTGTTATTATTACAGGCGATCTATTCAATTTATATGTCTTTATGGAAATCGCATTACTATCCACTTATGCTCTTGTTGCTTACGGAGGAAAAGCAGAAGAATTTGAAGCATCTTTTAAATATGCGATCATGGGAATTGTTTCTTCCACTTTTATATTAGTAGGAATTGCCATTACCTATTCTGCAACTTCTACACTTACATTAGCAAAAATCGCCGAACAAATTCCACATATCAATACTAAAATCGTCTATTTAGTAGGCGGAATATTTCTCATGGGATTTGGTTTAAAAGCTGCTATCATTCCATTTCATACTTGGTTACCAGATGCACATTCATCAGCTCCAGCACCAATCTCTGCGATGTTGTCCGGTGTCATGATCAAAGTTCTCGGAATTTATGCTATAATTAGAATCTTTTATAATATATTCGGAGCACCTGAATTTTTCCTCAATATTTTTATGATATTGGGTGTTATCTCTATTTTGATTGCCGGATTCCTTGCAATTACTCAATGGGATATGAAAAGATTACTTGCTTACAGTAGTATCAGTCAAATCGGTTATATTCTTTTAGGACTCGGAATTGGTTCAACCTTAGGAATTCTCGGAGCTGTTTTTCACATATTCAATCACGCTATTTTCAAATCACTTCTTTTTTATAACGCCGGTTCGGTTGAAATGACAACGGGAACACGTGATTTGAAAAAAATGGGAAATCTAAAAAAGCTGATGCCTGTTACTTCAAAAACATCTATGATCGCTTCTCTTGCAATTTCAGGAATTCCACCTTTCAACGGATTCTTTAGCAAACTAATTATTATTATTGCAGCTATCCAATCAGGACATCCGATTTTAGCAGCTTTAGCTGTAATAGGAAGTATTCAGACATTAGCCGCTTTACTAAAAGTTCAACGCTTCGGATTTCATAGTGAAAATAAAACGGAAGTTACAGAAAATAAGACAAGTTTTGGAATGAAATTTGCGATGATAACTTTAGCTTTTTTATGTTTTGCAGGAGCAATTTTAATCATTCCCGGAATCAGAGAAGTAACTTTGGATCCAATCGTAGAAGTAATTAAAAATAATGGTGAATATATGAATATGGTACTTGGGAGGTAAAAAAATATGTCTTTAAAAAATAGAAGTAGAATAGCTGTCTTTTTCTTATCATTACTTGTTTGGTTTATGCTTACTGATATTACAGATTTACAAGAGGTAATACTTGGTACTATTGTCGCTATTTTTGTATCCTTAGTAGCCGGACATTTTTTGATAACAACAGAAAAACGACAACATATTTTTAGAAGAATTGGGTATTCGCTTTTGTATATTGTTAAATTCACTTGGGAAATCATTAAAGCAAATGTTCATGTTGCCTATTTGGTTGTACATCCCAAAGTACCTATTAATCCTGGCATCGTTAAAATCAAAACTAAGCTTACAAAAGAATCTGCAATGACTATTCTTGCAAATTCCATAACACTCACTCCCGGAACATTGACAGTTGATATCAATCCAGAAAAACAAGAATTGTATATTCATTGTATTGATGTACATTCAAAAAAAATAGAAGACAATACAAAAGACATTGGTAATCGATTTGAAAAAATCTTAATGGAGGTATTCGAATGAAAATATTTCGTTGGATACTTGGAATAATTATTCTCAGTATTTTAGCATATTTTAATTTCTTTGTATATGAAGGTGAAATTATATTTAAATTAATTAATGTGATTCTTTTCGCTTCTTTATTTGTTTTATACCGAGTAATTTTTGGTCCCTCGGCGGCAGATAGAATTGTATCTATTGACATTTTCGGTGTTTTGATTATTGGATTGCTTGCAATTATTGGATTATTTTATGATGAATCATTTTATATGGATATCGCACTCATTTGGGGATTAATGAGTTTTATTGCTTCACTTGCATTCGCAAAAATATTAGAAAGGAGGCATCTTGATGATTAGAGAAATAATTGGATATGGCTTGATATATATTGGTATCGCATTTGATTTTTTTGGTGTGTTGGGATTGGTTCGACTTCCAGATGTCTATAATCGTTTACAAGCCGCAACAAAAAGTGTTACTTTCGGTACAGGTGGAATTTTACTTGGAATTTTTATTCTTCAAGGATTTAATAATTTTGGATTTAAGGCAATTTTAGGAATAATATTCATATTCCTTACTTCTCCTACTGCGGCTCACGCCATTTCACATGCTGCTCACCGTAGCAATATTAAATTAGACGAAAAGACAGTTGTTGATCAATATGCAGAAGATAATGAAAATAAAGAATAATTCTTTTTATTTAATGGAGTAAAGAATGTATTTACCAAAATTACGAGAGATAAAAGAAGCTTTAACCTCTTTTTTTACAGCACCTTATACTACTAAATTTCCAAAAGAGCCATTTAAAATATCAAAACATTATCGTGGTTTTCCAAGATTTGATGAAACAGAATGTGTCGGTTGCGGTGCCTGTGTTCAAGTATGTCCAGCAACTGCAATCGAATTACTTGACGATAAAGAAAATTTAAAACGAATTTTAAGAATAAACTATACATCTTGTATTCAATGTGGACAATGTGAAGAACATTGCATCACAGAAAAAGGAATTACTTGCACAACAGAATATTCACACTCAACAACTGATCTTAATGATCCAGATACTGTAGATACAATTGAGAAAGAAATTGTTCTCTGTGAAGTATGCGGTGAAGTTATCGGATGCCGTGATCATCTTAACTGGATAAAGGAAAGATTGGGTGCAAAAGCTTATGCACATCCTAATTTCTTATTAGAGACACAAGCACAATTTTTTGATGTTGACCCATCAAAACCGAAAGATAGAATACGAAGAGAAGATCAAATAAAAGAAGTGTGTCCTAAATGCCGTTACAAAATCGTTGTTTCGGATGAATTTTAAAACACTCGATATATTACTTTCTAAATATAATAAAAAAGAAATTGTTTTTGTTGGATTAGGAAATACCGATCGTGGTGATGATGCCAGTGGTATTATAATTCTTCAGAAACTACAAAATATACCAGATTACTCGAAGTGCCACTTTATTGATGCCGGTAAAAATCCTGAAAATCACTTACAAAAAATACTTGACTATGATCCAAAAATCGTTGTTTTTATTGATAGCACCGACTTTAATAGAGAACCTGGTACAATATCATTAATTGATTCTCAAGAAATTGATAATTTTGATTTTAGCACGCATACTTTTTCCATTAGTTTGATTGAAAAATATTTACTTAATCATAAAAAATTAGAAACCATTTATATTGGAATTCAACCCGAATCAATGAAATATGGTGATAAAGTTTCTGTTGCTGTAAAAGATGGAATTGAGAAGTTTTTTGGAAAGATTAATTAAAATATAATACCTAACCACAGTTAAATATTCTGCAAATTGAATATTTAACTAGTACAAAGCTATTTAACTGGCGTTCGATATTACAAACAATTCCAACAAATGCTCAATTATCAAATCTACTACTCTCAAAATCTCAAAGTCGTCTCGTCTAAAAATCGTTCTTTCGCTTTACATTAGTTCTATTCTTCCGACGATTTCGCAAACTCTATTAACGATAAGTTAATTTCACATACCAATTTGAATAATAGAACACATAATTAGCAAATATTACACGATGATTTCTGCTATTTTGCTTGACAAAATAATAAATAAATAATAAATTTAGAGTTTAAAAACAGATTGGTTTCATTGACAATTTAAGTTGAAAAAATATAATTTTAAAAAAATATTAATAATTTAGGAGATTAAAAAGTTTGCAAGAAAAAGAGATCAAAGTAATGAAAAAAATTTTAGCTACTAATGATAAAATGGCTATGGAATTAAGAGAAATTTTAAAGAAAAAAGGCATTCTTTTTATTAATTTAATGAGTTCCCCCGGTTCGGGAAAAACTTCACTTTTGGAAAGCACAGCAAAAAATTATAATGGGAAATTAGCCGTAATTGAAGGCGACATTGAAACCACCCTAGATGCTCAAAGAATTGCTAATGCAGGAATGATATCATATCAAATAAATACAGGTCCTTTTGGTGGTGATTGCCATCTTGAATCCGGCTGGATCAAATCAGCATTGGAAGAAATTGATTTAAATGATATAGACATTCTCTTTGTGGAAAACATTGGAAATCTTGTTTGTCCTGCAGAATTTGATGTTGGAGCTCATTTTAATGTAGTTCTTCTTAGCACTACTGAAGGTGAGGATAAACCGCTTAAATATCCCCTCGCCTTTCAAAATTCATCTGTTTGTATAATTACGAAAACAGATCTAATGCCTTACTTAGATTTAAATTTAAAACAATTAAAAAACAATATAAAAAAAGTTAATCCTAAGATGAAAATTCTTGAATTATCTTCAAAAGATGGCAAAGGAATGGAAAATTGGTTTAAGTTTTTAACAGAAAATAAATTATCTTAATTAGGAGAAAAAATATGAGAGAAGAAATAAATAATATAATTTCTCTATACAAATCCGATAAAACATGCCTCATGGATATGCTGCTTGATATTCAGGAGAAATTCAATTATATCCCTGATAATGCGATTGATACTTTAGTTGAAAAATTGGATTTACCAAAAGTTCATATTTTAGAGACAATCTCTTTTTATCATTTTCTTACACTAAAAAATACTGGAAAATATACGATATATTTGAATGATAGTGTTTCGGCATATATGTCCGGTCGAAAAGAAGTTGCAGGAGCATTTGAAAAAGAAATTGGAATTAAATTCAATTCTGTAACTAATGATGGATTAATTGGACTTTTCGATACATCTTGTATAGGAATGAGTGACCAAGAACCAGCTGCTCTTATCAATAATAAAGTTTTTACAAATCTAACAATTGCAAAAGTAAAAGAAATTGTAAAAAATATAAAAGATGGAAAAGATATCAATAGTTTAATGAAAGCAAATCTTGGCGATGGGAAAAACAGTTCTAAACTTATTCAATCAATGGTCAATAACAATATTCGTGTAATTAAATCAATACTTTCTGACGAATATATACCCGGCTCAGCATTGATGAAAATAATTGAACAAGAGAGAGATGAAGTAATTAATGAAATAGAAAATTCTGAACTTCGTGGTCGTGGCGGAGCTGGTTTCCCAACCGATCTGAAATGGAAATTTACAGCAAAAACACCGGAAGGTAAACGATATATTTTTTGTAATGCAGATGAAGGAGAACCCGGAACTTTTAAAGATCGAGTAATACTGACCGAAAGGCCTGAATTAATGTTTGAAGGAATGGCTACTTGTGGATATGCAATTAATTCCGATGAAGGAGTTCTTTATCTCCGTCATGAATATAAGTACTTAAAAAAATATTTAGAAAATGTACTTAATAAAATGCATAAAAGGAATCTACTAGGTAAAGATATTCTTGGACAAAAAGGATTCAACTTTGATATAAGAATTCAATTAGGCGGCGGTGCTTATGTCTGTGGTGAAGAAACTGCCTTACTTGAGTCAACTGAAGGTAACAGAGGTGAACCTCGCTACAAGCCTCCATTCCCTGCTGTTAAAGGATATTTAGATAAACCAACGGTAATAAATAATGTGGAAACACTTTGCTCCGTTGTAAAAATATTAAACAAAGGTAATTATTGGTTCAAGAAAATGGGAACAGAAGAATCTCGAGGAACAAAATTATTAAGTATTTCAGGCGATTGTGAAAAGCCAGGTGTATATGAAATAGAATGGGGAATAACAATTAATGAAATGCTTCACATGGCTGGAGCAGAAGATGTACAAGCAGTACAAGTTAGTGGACCTTCCGGAAATTGTATTTCACCAAGTCAATTCAATAATCAAATACGCTATTCTGATCTCGGTACCGGTGGTTCAATGGTTATTATTGGAAAACATCGAGATTTGCTGAAAGATGTAGTTATGAATTATACAAATTTCTTTATCGGGGAATCTTGTGGATCTTGCGTTCCGTGTAGAAATTTAATTGTTATCTATCGCAATACTTTACAAAAAGTGATTGATGGTAAAGGTGTTCAAGCAGATTTAGATAATATGTTAGAATGGAAAAAAGTGATGAAAATGAATCGATGTGGTTTAGGACAAACTTCTTCTAATCCAATTGTAACAACACTGAAAAATTTTCCAGAACTTTATGAAAACAAAATTATTGAAGATTCAGATCTAATTCCAACTTTTGATATTTCGAAAGCAATTCAAGAATATTGCGAGGCAACCGGTAGAAAGCCAATTATAGAGGAGTAAATATGAAAGATAAATTTAAAATAATAATTGATGGAAAAGAATTACCTGCCAGACGTGGTCAGACAATACTCGAAATAGCAAATAATAATGGTATTTACATTCCAACGCTATGTAATTTTGAAGGTCTGAAACCACAAGCATCTTGTAGAATTTGCAGTGTCAAAGTTAATGGCCGTCCAATGACTGCCTGCACTACAACAGCATCTTCAGGAATGGAAATTGAAAACGACACACCAGAAATGAATGAACTAAGAAAAATCATTGTAGAAACAATGTTTGTAACAGGAAATCATTTCTGTCCATCTTGTGAAAAAAGTGGAAATTGTGAGCTTCAGGCACTTGCATATAGATTCAAAATGGATGTCCCGAGATTTCCATATTCATTTTCAAGAAGAGATATTGATGCTTCAAATCCCAAAATAATGATTGATCATAATAGATGTATAAAATGTAAAAGATGTGCTCGTGGAATAAAAACTGATGATGGAAAAGACCTTTTTGCATTTAAGAATCGTGGCGAAAAAATTGAAATTAGTATCGATAATGAATTAGCAAAAAATATATCAGATGAAAAAGCCCAAGAAGCTATGGACATCTGTCCTGTTGGTGCAATTATAAAAAAAGAACGAGGTTTTATAGAACCTATAGGAACTCGTAAATATGATAACAAACCTATCGGTAGTAAAGTTAAGGAGGTTCAATAATGAGCAAGCCAATTGTAGCAACTACAGCTTTAGCAGGTTGTTTTGGATGTCACATGTCTTTATTAGATATTGATGATAGAATATTACAATTAGTAGAATTGGTTGACTTTAATAAATCACCAATTGATGATATAAAAACATTTACAAAAAAATGTGATATTGGAATAATTGAAGGTGGCGTAGCAAATACTGAAAATTATAAAGTACTAAAAGAATTTCGCAAAAATTGTAAAATATTAATTTCACTTGGTGAATGTGCAATTATGGGTGGCTTACCTGCAATGAGAAACGGAAAAGATAGTATTGAAAGCTGTCTGAAAGAAGCGTATCAGGATTCACCCTCCACTATTAATAAAAATAATATTCTGCCAAATGATGAAGAACTTCCAATGATATTAGACAAAGTTTATCCTTGTCATGAAGTAGTTAAAATAGATTATTTTCTTCCGGGTTGTCCACCGAGAGCCGATTTAATTTGGGATGCACTTGTTGCTCTCTTAAATGGAAAAGAAATTGATCCAGAATATAAAACATACAAATTTGATTAATAAGAGGTGATTATGGGGAAAAAAATAACAATTGAGCCGGTAACAAGAGTTGAAGGTCATGGAAAAGTAACAATATATTTAGATGATAATAATAATTTCAAACAAAGTAGATTACATATTGTAGAATTCCGTGGATTTGAGAAATTTATACAAGGAAGACCATATTGGGAAGCACCGGTCACAGTACAAAGATTATGTGGAATATGCCCGGTTAGTCATCACTTGGCAGCAGCAAAAGCAATGGATGTTATTGTTGGAGCTGGAACCGGCGATGGTCTGACTCCAACTGCTGAAAAAATGAGACGCTTGATGCATTTTGGACAGGTTTTTCAATCACATGTTTTACATTTCTTTCATCTCGCTTCACCCGATTTACTATTTGGTATAGATGGTGATCCGGCTATTAGAAATGTAATTGGTATTGCAAAGATGCATAAAGAATTGGCAGTGCAGGCGGTAATGATGCGTAAATTTGGTCAAGAAGTTATCAAAGTTACAGCCGGTAAAAAAATTCATGGAACTGGAGCAATTCCTGGTGGAATCAATAAGCATCTTTCTACAAAAGAAAAACTAAATCTTCTAATTGGTCAAGATCCGATGAATATTGATAAAATGATAGAATGGTCATTATCAGGACTTGAATTTTTTAAAAATTATCACAAAGATCATAAAGATATAATTGATAATTTTGCGGCATATCCCTCTAAACATCTTAGTATGGTACGAAAAGATGGTGCTTTGGATCTTTATCATGGTGTTTTAAGAGCAATTGATTCTGAAGGAAATAAAATATTAGACGATGTAGATACACAAGATTATTTAGAACATATTGCCGAAGAAGTTCGCAGTTGGAGTTATATGAAATTTCCTTATTTGAGAAAATATGGACCAAAAGATGGTTGGTATAGAGTTGGTCCTTTGGCACGACTAAATACGGCTGATTTTATTCCATCTCCACTTGCTCAAAAAGAATTTGAACTATTCAAAGCATACACCAATGGTAAGCCAAATAATATGTCTATGCATTATCATTGGGCACGCTTAATTGAAATTTTACACTGTGCGGAAATGATGAAAGAATTACTAAATGATCCGGATTTATTGAAAGGTGAATTAGTTACAAAAGGTAAAAAAGGAAATGAAGGTGTTGGAGTATTAGAAGCACCGAGAGGAACTCTTTTCCATCACTATAAAATCAATGAAGATGATCAGATTACAATGGCAAATCTAATTGTCTCCACCACAAACAACAATATTCCAATGAATCTTGCTGTAGAAAGTGCAGTTAAACAATTCATTTCTGGTAAAAATGAAATTACAGAAGGAATGTTAAATGCAGTTGAAGTTGGTATCCGTGCTTATGATCCATGTTTAAGTTGTGCCACTCACGCAATTGGAAAATTACCTTTACAAATCAAACTCTATGATTCTAAAAATAATCTTTTAGACATTAAAACAAAAAATGATGAATAATTTACCTAAAATACTTTTTTATGGTTATGGAAATCCCGGACGCCAAGATGACGGAGTTGGAATTTCATTTACTGAACAATTAAGTGATTGGGCTAAAATGAAAGGTTTTAAAAATATTGATTTCGATTCAAATTATCAGCTTAATATTGAAGATGCAGAAAATATTTCTTCTTATGATATAGTGATTTTTGTTGATGCATCGCAAGAGAAAGATATTTCTGACTTTGACATTGCTCAAGTAAAACCAAGCTGTAAAGTAAATTTTACAATGCATGCTGTTTCACCAAGTTTTATTTTGAATTTATGTTCTGAAATAAAGAAACAGATACCACAAGCTTTACTATTACAAATTAAAGGTTATAAATGGGAATTCCAACAACTGCTGAGTGAAAGAGCTGAATTGAATCTCCAAAAGGCAATAACTTTTATTAAAAATAAATTAGAAAAGTATTTAGAAAAATCTAACTTAGATAGAAATTATTCAAAAATATTCTTAAAATAATAAACTTATTTATTAATCAAAAGGAGGATATGAATGGAAGTTAAAGACATTCTAAAGAAAAAAGGAGCAAAAGTATTTACTATTGAACCTGAGGATACAATATGTGTTGCATTAAAAATAATGAACAAACATAATATTGGCTCTTTAATGGTTATGGATAGTGAAGAAATCCTTGGTATTATCACAGAAAGAGATATTCTGCGTTTTCTTTATTATAGGAACTGCAAAGAAAAGGAAAACAATGATAATAATGTAAGTATGAAAGTTTCCGATATCATGACAAAAAAGAAAAATCTCATTACTACTAAATTGAATTGTAAAATTGATACTGTAATGGACCTAATGGCAAAAAACAAAATCCGACATATTCCAGTAATAGAAAATGGAAAACTATTTGGATTGATATCAATTGGTGATGTATTGAAAGCTGTCCTTTATATTACTGTTAAAAGAAGACAAATTCTAGAAGATTATATTACTTCGTCTTACTAAAATATTTAAATATCTTATGAATTTTTAAAATCTAAGAGATAAGCATGTCAATCCGCCGTCCATTTTCATAAATTCAGACATTTCCAATTCAATAATTTCATTATTCAGTTTTATTAATTTTTCTTTTGTATCATGATATCCTTTTGGAATCAATATTTTTCCATTGATATTTAAACAATTAGCTGAATATTTTTCATCTTCGGATACAATTATTTTTTTATAAAAATTGAAAATGGGCAAGTCTTTTAATTTTTCTTGAATAATTATCACTCCATTACCTAAATAATTTACACCTGACTTTAAATGTAAAATTTCATCAACTTCTACAATAGATGAAGTATAATCATATTTTAAAAGCAATGATTTTAATTGTTCAATTCCATTTAAATTTGTTCTGTCAGAATGACCAAGATAAAAGTGATCTTCTATCTGTAAAATATCTCCACCATCAACTGTACCTGGAAAAATAATTTGCTCATTTTTTTTAAAATCAGCTAAAATATTTTTTATTTCATTTGTTTCATTGCGTCGTTTAATATTACCCGGTTTGGTAATAATTGCCATTTTCCCAGTAATAATTGCCGTATCTTCTACAAATTCGGCATCAGGATATCGCAAATCCGGTTTAAGTATAATTAATTTTAATCCACATTTTTCTAATATTTTACAATAATTAGTATGTTGGAATAGTGCTTTTTTATAATCAGGTTTTTGTAATTGGGTAGTAATTCCATCAGCAAAATTTATTCCGGGTTGCCTGACAATTGCATTTGAAAAGTTCATAAATTTTACCTGTGTATTAAAAATTGCTTTTACATTTTCCGTTTTCTTTTTTCTAACAAATTTCTACCAATGCCAATTAATGCCAACAAATTCTCTCCCCGTCATCTTCCACAACAATTTTTATATTTTTTTCCACTTCCACAAGGACAGGGTTCATTCCTACCAATTTTCTTGTTTTTTCTTACGTATGGTTGTTTTTTCTTTTCGTCAGAATTATTGGAGTTGTTTTGTCCATTATTTTGGAAACCCATATTTGTGGAAGCGGCATGTTGAATTGAAATTCTTTTATTTTGATCGGCTTTCGGTTTTTCTTCTGTTCTTATCTCAGTTCTAAACATTAGTTGTAAAGAGTCGTGATTAATCCTATCTAATAATTCTTTAAATAATCTAAACGCTTCCGATTTATATGCAATTAATGGATCTTTTTGCCCATAAGCTTGTAAACCAATTCCCTCTTTCACTTGGTCTAATTCGAAAAGGTGTTCTTTCCATAATTTATCAATAGTTCTTAAATATGCCCATCTCTCCAATTGCTTCATTATTTCAGATGGAATAATTTCATTTTTTCTTTTATATGTATCTTTTGCCTTTTCAATTAATTTTTTCTTTAATAATTCTCTGTTAATTTCATTGTCAAATTCGTCCGAATGAATATCCGTCATCAATACACTTATCGTTTCTTGTCTCAAGGTATCCCAATTCCAATATTCAATTTCCGGATTATCTGTAAATTGCATAACAACTTCATTAACATAATCATCTATCATCGCATCTATTTCTTCCTGTAAATTGCCTCCGTGTAATGCATAATTTCGCCTGTCATATATAACTTCTCTTTGTTGATTCATTACATCATCATATTCTAACAAATGTTTTCTAATTCCAAAATTTCGTTCTTCTACCTTTTTTTGTGCCTTTTCAATTGATCTTGAAATCATTGAATGTGTAATGACTTCGCCATCGCCAATCCCCATCTTATCCATAATACTACTTACTCTTTCACTACCAAACAGACGCATCAAATTATCTTCGAGTGATAGAAAAAATTGTGATTCACCGGCATCACCTTGCCTTCCTGATCTACCTTTTAACTGCAGATCAATTCTCCGTGATTCGTGGCGCTCCGTTCCTAATATTTTTAATCCACCTAACTGTTTTACTTCATCCGTGATTTTAATATCAGTTCCTCTTCCAGCCATATTCGTAGCAATTGTAACTGCTCCCGTATTTCCTGCCCGTAAAACAATTTCAGCTTCTCGTTGATGTTGTTTTGCATTTAATACATTATGTGGAATTTTTGTTCTCTTCAAAATCCTACTTATTGTTTCTGACACATCAACTGTAATCGTTCCAACTAATACAGGTTGTCCTTTTTTATGACATCTCAATATTTCGTCAATTATTGCAGTATACTTTTCCCTTCTTGTCTTATAGATAAAATCTTCTTTATCATCTCTAATACAAGGTTTATTTGTTGTAATACTAACTACTTCTAATTTGTAAATTTCCTGAAATTCATCTGCTTCGGTTATAGCTGTTCCTGTCATTCCAGCAAGTTTATCATACATACGAAAATAATTTTGTAATGTAATTGTAGCTAATGTTTGATTTTGGTCAGCAATTTTTACATTTTCTTTTGCTTCAATTGCTTGGTGCAGACCTTCACTATAACGCCTTCCAGGAAGTATCCTGCCTGTAAATTCATCAACAATTAAAACCTTTCCTTCTTTTACTACATAATCGACATCTTTTTCATGAAGCGAATATGCTCTTAATAATTGTTGTAAATTATGAATTGTTTCACTTCTTTTACTATGTAGCCGTTGAATTTCATTCTTTTTCTCTTCCTTTTCCTTATGTGAAAAATCATTTTGTTCATCTATTTTTGCAAATTCATCTCCAATATCAGGAATAATAAATTGATTGGGGTCGTCTGGTGAAAGCAAATACCGACCTTTATCGGAAATATCTATTATATTATTTTTTTCATCAATTGAATAATAAAGTTCCTCTTCGATTTGTTCAATTTTTTTCTCTTGCATATAAAAGGATTCGGTATTATATAAAAGTTTTTGCATTCCCTGTTCTTGCAATTTTTTCATTAACCTTTTATTTTTTGGTAAACCCTTGTGAGCAATTAATAACTTTGTTCCCCGCTCAATTGCATCTGAACTTTCATCCATATTCTCAAAATCGGTAAGAATTTTAGATACTAATCTTTGCTGTGCTCTAACTAAACCATTGATTATTGGATTAAGTTTTTTAAATGATTCATTTGTGTTTGATTTCACCGGACCGGAAATAATTAACGGAGTTCGCGCTTCATCAATAAGAACTGAATCTACCTCATCAACAATAGCATAACAATAATCACGTTGAACCGTACCATCTAAATCAACAGCCATATTATCACGTAAGTAATCAAAACCAAATTCATTATTTGTTCCATATACAACATCACAATTATAATTATCTTTTCTTAATTCATTCGGCATAGTGTTGAGAATTTTTCCAATAGTTAAACCTAAATATTTATAAATTAAACCCATCCATTCAGCATCTCGTTCTGCGAGATAATCATTTACGGTTACTAAATGTACTCCTCTTTTAGTCAAAGCATTTAAAAATATTGGCATTGTTGCAACCAGTGTTTTACCTTCACCGGTTTTCATTTCTGCTATATCTCCTCTGTGCAATACTACCGCTCCGAGAAGTTGGACATCAAAAGGAACCATATCCCATTTCATTTTATTTCCAACAACCATAAATTCTTCGCCAAGTAGTTGTTTACAAGCCATTTTTACCATTGCAAATGCTTCAACCATTAATTCATCTAAAGCAGATTGTTCGGCTTTATATATCTCTTTATCTATCATTTCCGATTCTAAATTTTCCGACTCAGCTTTTTCTCTTGCTTCTTCCCTCTTATTATCAATAAATTCTATCATCTCTACCGTACGGTTTTTTAAATCGTCTTGAGTCCAATTTGCGATTTTTTTATAATTATTATTTATTTCATTAACATAATGGTCAATATCCTTTAAATATCTTTCAGAACTTGTACCAAATATTTTTTTTAATAAATTACTAAACATAAATTGTCCTTATTCAAATACTTTCAATTATTTGTTCTCTTCTTTTTTTTCTTTAAAATCTATTTCTGGCATTAATTTACCCTCTTCAATAAAATCATGATAGATCCGGTCAAGCATTCCATTAATAAATATATGACTATCATCTGTAGAGTAACTTTCCCCTAATTCTATTGCTTCAGCAATTGTAACTTTTGGTGGAACATCTTCGCAAAATAATAATTCTGCAATTGATTGTCTTAATATTAATTTATCTATTAGGGCAATTCTATCAAAGTTCCAATTCTTTGCTCTCTGTTTAATTTTGTCATCAATCATTTCCATATTTTTGATTGTTTTAATAACCAAAATGTTTAAAAATTCTTCATCATATTCTTCTATCATTTCAATATTTGCATTCTTAATATTATTAATAATTTGGTCAATCGGATCTAAAGTCATTACATAAGAATATAATACTTGCAAACATAATTCTCTTGAGTGTCGTCTGTTAATTTTCATTGATCATTCCTAAAAAATATTTTTAATTTACCAAATATACCAAATCTTTTTCATAAGTATAATTTTACAAAAAATCATTTAATAAAACAATATAGATTTTATTTTTATTTTTAGAATATAAGTTTAACCATTTTGTGATTGTGTATGATTTTATATGTTCGCTATTTGTCGATTTCATCAGTAGTTATTTGCATTAATCTATTTCGTAGATTTTGTCTTTTTAACTTCAAAAAAATCTTAAATCCTATTACTATCTTCCGTTTTCCTACAAATGCCTATAAATGCCAATCAATTCCCAATTCCCCTAGTCACAAAGTCTTCTTTTCATATAGTCACTTCGACCTATCAATTTCACCCACTTTGGTTAAAGCGTATTTTGTTAAAATCGGACCAATAATTTCAAAAAATATACAAGTTGCAGTTACTGTTGTAATTACTACCGCTCCAATATAATCACCTGTCGTCATCTCTTGACCTTTTATAATTGTGCCCAAACCCTTGAAATCATGTTTCACGATAAGAGCTAAACCGATTGCAACACCGGCTTGTGATAATATTCCTAATCCAACATATTTTCTAATATTTTTACTTGCTTTCCCAAAATAAGCACCAAGTTTCGAACCGAATATCAAGCCTCCTGATCTTGCAATTATATACAATATTCCTAATACTCCTAATGATGGAAGTACTTTAATATGTAGATTTGCTCCCGCTAATGTGAAAAATAAAATGAATAAAAAAGGCATAAAAACTGGTAATCTGTCGCTAATTTTACGCACAATTGAAAAACCCTGTGTATTTACAATTATCATTCCCACAACCATATTTGTAAGGATTATTGAAATATGAAAAATGTAACTTAATCCAACCGAAATGAAAATAAATCCAATTAAAATTATCAAAATATCACTTGAATTTTCTAATTTTCTTACTAATAAACTTATGATAATTGAGAACCCGCCTCCAATGGCCAAACTAATTAGAATTTCTTTCAATGGAGGCCAGATTAGTTCAAAAAAATTGACTGTTTCCGCCCCTGTTTGATTTGATAGAATTGAGCGAGCAATTGCTGCTGCAAAACCGAAAATAATTATTCCAAGTCCATCATCAAATCCAACAATTACATAAAGCGATTTTGTCAATGGCCCTTTCGCTCTATATTCTTGAATAACCGCAACAGTTCCTGCTGGTGCACTTGCAGGAGCAATCCCTGCAAAAACCAAGGCTAATGGCATATTTTTTGTGTATAAAAACACAGCAGTAAATACCAAAATAAAAGCTCCAAATGATTCAGCAAAAATTATCCATGTAATTCCATTACCCAATTTCTTTAACGAAGATAATTTAAGTTCAAGCCCAATAGTCAAAGCCACCAACGCTAAAGCAATTTCGGTAATAAACGATAATG
>Ga0208902_1000744_pt1 | contig 16273 bp, 12 predicted proteins | sample AntAceMetag02UKH_FD_184767 | JGI IMG/M metagenome (GOLD analysis project Ga0208902, IMG submission 184767) | Saline lake microbial communities from Ace Lake, Antarctica - Antarctic Ace Lake Metagenome 02UKH (SPAdes) (version 2) | ecosystem: Environmental > Aquatic > Non-marine Saline and...
TTAAGAGAAAATTAGACCATAGAAAAAAAAAGAACATCTAACTATTTAAAGTCAATCTTTTGCTTCCTGCTGAATATTTGTAATAGGTTAAATAACAAAGATGTTTTAATGTTGCAAATGTATTGGCTTCAAACAAAAAACTCAAATAAATAAACTCAAATAAATACTTGACAGCTTAGAAAAAGGGAGGGTATACTTAAAAAAGAATTTTGGAAAAGCTAAACTATTACTAGCCGTTGGTATGGATGAGAAAGGTTACTGTCGTGTCCTGGGGCTCAAGGTTGCAGCAAAAGAATGTGACCAGATCTGGTACGAGTTCTTCGCCACCCTGAAACGGAGAGGACTCAAAGGAGTGTGATTTATATAAAATAAAGATCCACTAAAATAGTTAGTTATTTTTAAGGAGGTATTTCGATAATGAAACAGAGAAGTTTGATTACAATGGTAATGGTCTTGGCAGTTACCGTAAGTATTGTGGTTCTTAGTTGTATTTCACCTGTCATGGCCCAAGACAAGGTTATTAAATGGAAATTCCAGAGCCATCATACGCCTGGATCTCTTGCAGTTGAATCCGCCATCAAACCCTTTATCGAAAGGGTAGAGAAGATGTCCGGAGGCAGGTTGGAAATTAGTCTGCATTATGCCGGGGAGCTGGTAAATTATGCGGAAGTAGACGCAGCCCTACAGGCAAACATGATCCAGATAGCTAATACCAGCTCATTATTCTTTAGAGGAGCTATCCCTATGGGTTGGGTAGGGGCACCCAATATGCCGCCCTTTGTTACCCGAAACAATGATGAATTTAACGAATTATTCCATCATAGGGGAGTTGATGAACTGATAGGAGAGGCCCTGGAAGAGCGAGGTATTAAGTTCCTTGGCAGCCATAGCGTGGGCAATACCTATTTCTGGAGCAAAGAACCAATAAGGTCGCTGGAGGATCTGGAAGGATTCAAAGTGAGGTTCTTCGGGGTCATGTCAGATTTTATGGAACACTATGGTGCAGCACCGGTAATGCTTCCACACCCGGAGACCTATATGGCCATCTCCATGGGTACTCTTGATGGTAGTGGTACCGCCTGGTGGCTGTATCGGGATCTCAAGCTCTATGAGGTGTGTCCGTATTTTATCGGTCCGGCCTTGCAGGTACCTCAGGGAATGGAACTCTGGGCATCCAAGAAGGCATGGGATAAGTTGCCCGAAGATCTCCAGGAGATCGTTGAGACAGCGGCTCACGCTTTTAACGCGGATTATATGGATGCCGTGACTATACAGGAACAGGAGATGTTCAACAAATCCTTCGAAGAGTGGGGAACCACTTACATCGAATTTAGCGATGAGGACGTAAAAAGGATAATCAATGAGTTCTCCTTGCCCTATCTTGACAAGATCGCTGCCGAAGAAGGGCCGAAGGATGAAAGAGTTATCAAGTCAATCGAGATCATTAAGCAGTTCATGAAGGACTACGGATACATAGATTGATAGATTGAGGGAATGATCAACAAGAACCCCCTTCTCTTTCCAGGGGGGTTCTTGTTGATAAGGTTTGTGAGTGATCGAAAAACTTTCGAATGAGGTGAGGCGAGTGCACTTTTTAACTGGTTTTATTAGATTTGTTGACACAATGAACGATCGGATGGGTAAAATTGTTAGCTTTCTTATTTATCCGATAATGTTCGTACTGGTTTACGAGGTGGCAATGAGGTATTTATTTACCCGCCCGACCATCTGGGCTCATGAGACTTCCTGTATGCTTTACGGAGCACACTTTATTCTGGGAGGGGCCTATGCCCTTCGACACGATGCTTTCGTAAACGTTGAGGTTTTATATATACGATTTTCCAAACGCACAAAAGCAATTATTGACCTTATTACCTGGACCATGTTCTATATCTTTGTGGGGGTTCTGCTCTGGAAAAGCTTGCCCTGGGCATGGGAAAGTCTTTCACTACTTGAATACTCCGATAGTACCTGGGGTCCCCCTGTCTGGCCTGTCAAGTACACCATACCCTTTGCGGCTTTTTTCATGCTGCTTCAGGGAATGACTAAAACAATCAAAGATGTCTACCTGGTCGTGACCGGACGTGAGATCGTTACTGTGGTGGATACAAAACCACTACAGGAAGTTGAGGTGTTAATATCGATATAGGATTTATTTCAATTTTACTTTTTGGCAGTATGTTCCTTTTGTTGCTCTCAGGCCTTCCCGTTGCTTTTGTCCTGGGAGGTCTGGCTACTGTTTTTACCGCTATCTTCTGGGGTCCCGAGTCTTTCTTTATCATTGTTGCCAGAACCTTTTCCATGATGTCCACCACGACTCTGGTGGCCGCTCCCCTTTTCGTACTGATGGCAACTGCGTTGGAACGTTCCGGTGTAGCGGAGGACCTGTTCGAGATGATGTACCGCTGGTCGGGGGGTGTCAAGGGGGGATTGGCAGTGGGTACTGTCATAGCCTGTACACTGATAGCCGCCATGTCAGGAATTGCTTCGACCGGTGTAGTGGTAATGGGTGTTATGGCCCTTCCGGCAATGCTCAAGAGAGGATATGACAAGAGACTTGCGACCGGATCTGTCCTTGCTGGAGGAGTTCTTGGTCCCCTTATCCCTCCCAGCATCACATTGGTGCTTTACGGAACTTTTGCCCGGGTATCCATAGGCGAACTTTTTGCCGGAGGAATGGCTGCCGGACTTCTCTGCTCTATTCTGATCATCGGCTACATATTGATCAGATGCTATTTGAATCCAAAATTAGGTCCATCTATTCCCGCGGAAGAGAGAGCTGACCGGGGGGCCAAGATTGCTTCCCTTAAGGGAGTAATTCTCCCACTTGCCCTTATAATTTCTGTTCTGGGTTCAATCTACACAGGTATTGCCACCCCAACAGAGGCAGCTGCCGTAGGGGCTTTTGGCGCTTTTGTGTGTAGCGCTATTCATAAACGGTTGAACTGGAAAATGATCAAAAGCGCAGCCTACACTACCATACAGGTGCAGGGTTTCATGATGTGGATCCTCTTTTCCGCCCAGGCATTTGCGTCCGTATATATGGGTCTGGGAGCCTCCGGGATGGTTGTCAACTTTGTAGAGACCCACGAGGTAGGTTGGTGGCCGATGCTTATATCCATTCAGTTACTTTGGTTTCTGCTGGGTTTTGTGATCGATGCTTGGAGTATTCTTATGATAACCCTTCCCATCCTTGTGCCTTTGTTTCCGATATATGGTTTTGATCCTCTGTGGCTGGGAGTCCTTTACGCGGTCAATACACAGACTGGTTACCTTACTCCGCCCTTTGGGACAATGCTTTTCATGATGAAGGGTATTGCTCCAAAAGAGATAACCATGACGGACATTTATCTTTCTGTCACACCCTTCGTGATAACCCAATTGGTTGGCCTGGCACTGTGTATAGTATTCCCCAAACTGGTTACCTGGCTACCTCATCTTTTTTTCAGATAGAAGAAGTGCAGTACTTCCGGATCCTTTCTCTGCTGACGTGGAGAAAACCGGAAGCACTTTTTATATGCCAATTACCTTTTCCGTTCTTCACAGGCCCCCTGATATTGTAAACACACAAATGGTTCAATTGCAGGTTGGCTGAATTTCAGAGCTCTCCGGAAAACAAGGAGGAAGAAAATGAATTTTTAATATATTTTTAGCGGAAAGGAGGATAGATATGTTTACCAGCAAAGAAAGAATAAAAAATGATATAGAGAAATTATCTAAATTTAATGCTAGCCCGGGAGAAGGTCTTACCAGATTTTCTTTTTCAAAAGAAGACAGAAAAGCAAGGGAATACATAAAGAAAAAGATGAAAGAGGTAAAGCTGGAAGTTTATGAGGATGCTGCAGGGACTATAATAGGGCGAAGGATGGGGATTGATAACCATTTACCGGTAGTAATGATAGGGTCTCATTTTGATTCTGTGAAAAATGGTGGTAATTTTGATGGTCCGGCAGGTGTAATTACAGGTTTGGAGATTGCCAGAGTTTTAAATGAGAGAAATATAAGGACAAAATATCCTTTAGAATTTATAGCTATGATTGAAGAAGAAGGAGCGAGATTTGGTAGTGGTTTCTTTGGCAGCAGGTCTATGGTAGGCAAAGTTAGTAGGGATGACCTGGAAAAGTATTGTGATGAAAATGGAATTTCAATAGCTAAAGCTATGCGGTATTTTGGTTTTAATCCTGATAATATTGATAAGGCAAGAAGAGATCCTAAAACTATCAAAGCTTTTTTTGAGTTACATATAGAACAGGGACCGGTATTGGAAACAGAACATAAAGATATAGGAATAGTAGATATGATAGTAGGGATAGACCAATATAATGTAGAAGTCACCGGGATTTCCGGTCATGCAGGTACTACTCCTATGAATATGAGAAATGATGCTTTAGTTTTAGCCAGTGATATTATTAAACAAATAAACTTGATGGCTAAAAAAGCCGGAGAGGGAACAGTAGCTACTGTAGGTAATTTAAAAGTTTATCCGGGTGGGGCGAATATTATACCGAAAAAAGTTTGGTTTAGTGTAGACGTCAGGTCACGAGATAAAAATAAAATAGAAGCTATCGCGAAAGAAATTGATGAATTATTAAAACATGAGTGTAAAAAACAAAAAGCGTTTTACAAGATGGAAAAAAAAATATCTGTAGATCCTGTTAGACTTCCCGGGAACATCAGTGAAGTTTTAAAACGAAAATGCGAAAAGTTAGGCTTTAGTTATAAAGAGATGATAAGCGGGGCAGGTCATGATGCTATGATTTTGGCTGGAATTACGGATGTAGGTTTAGTTTTTGTGCCTAGTAAAAATGGCAAAAGTCATTGTCCTGAAGAATGGACTGATTACGATCAATTACAAAAAGGAATAGAAGTAGTCTTAGAGGCGGTTTTAGTTATTGCTAAGAAGGAGGAGAAAAAATGAAAATTAGGAAATTAGTAGAAAAATATGAAGATCAAATTATCACCTGGAGAAGGGAATTTCATGAAAATCCTGAGCTTTCCGGTGAAGAGATAAGAACAAGTGAAAGAGTTTGTGAAGAATTAAAAAAAGTAAATATTGAAGTAAAAAGAATAGGAAAAACAGGGGTTTTAGGAATTCTGGAAGGGAATAAACCTGGTAAAACTGTTGCCCTAAGAGCTGACATGGATGCTCTACCTGTACAGGAGGCAAATAATATTCCATACAAATCGAAGAATAAGGGGATAATGCATGCTTGCGGACATGATGGTCATACTGCCATGCTTTTAGGGGCAGCTAAATTATTAAGCCAGATGAGAGATAAAATAAAAGGAAGAGTAAAATTTATATTCCAACCAGCAGAGGAGAACACTCAAGGTGCTTCAATGATGATCAAAGGAGGCGCAATAGAAGGAGTAGATGCAATTTTGGGAATTCATCTCTGGGCAGATTTAGCAGTAGGGAAAGTATCTGTGGAAGCCGGTCCCCGTATGGCTGCTTCGGATAGATTTAAAATTACCATAAGAGGTAAAGGGGGACATGGGGCAATGCCTCATCAAGGAGTGGATGTTATTGTTGCGGCATCCGCAGTTGTGATGAACCTTCAGTCTATTGTAAGTAGGGAAATCGGTCCTTTGGAGCCGGCGGTAGTAACGATAGGAAAATTTCACGGAGGAGAAAGATTTAATATTATGAGCGAAGAAGTGCTTATGGAAGGCACTACCCGTTGTTTTAATCTCCAAGTAAGAGATAAATTTCCCATAATGATTGAAAGGATAATTAAAGAAACTGCAAAAGCATATCGGGCGAAAGGAGAATTAGAATTTATTTTAGGTCCTCCTCCAGTTATTAATAATTTTCAAATATCACAAATTGCTTCCCAAGCCGTAACTAAAAATTTTGGAGAAGAGAGTGTCGTAAAATTTGAGAAGGTAACCGCTGGGGAAGATTTTGCTTTCTTTGCTCAGGAAGTTCCTAGTGTATTTGCTTTTGTGGGAGTTAGAAATGAAAAAAAAGGTGCAAATTATCCTCATCATCATAGAAAATTTAATATTGATGAAGATGCATTAGTTATAGGCACCTCTTTATACAGCCAATTTGTTTTAGATTTTTTAGGTGAGTGAAGAATGAAATTGTTATTAGACAGCCATCGTTCAATGGGTAAGAAGAGTATTATAATATATGTAATATAAAATAGAAAGGAAGGATTAAAGTGGGAAAAATATTTTGAAGGTATCACACCGAAGGTCTGGAATTATTACATTGGCGGTTACCAGGTCTTATACAAATACCTGAAAGACAGAAAAGATAGAATGATGGACGATGCACCACGCTATTGCCGTATTGTTACCGCATTGTATAAAACCATTGAAATTCAAAAACAAATCGATAAGATTTATCCGGAAATAGAAAAAAATCTTGTTATATTTTAAAGTATTAAGAATTTCAAAAATATGCTTTACTTGAACCATTATAGAGAATATTATTCTCTATAGAAAAGATCACAGAGTGTAAATACCACATGGAAATTGTAAATATAAAGAAACTAAGGAGTTAAAATTGAATAAATCTTTTATTTATTTGGATGAATCCGGAGATTTAGGTTTCAAGAAAGGCTCATCTAAATATTTTGTTTTGTAAATTCCACATTCATCTAGCAGTCGCAAAAGCACGTCTATCGTTTTCTGTTGTGAGTGAGAATTGAGAAAATCCCTCTTATGCCTTCAATTAGCAATTATCATTATATGCCTTATTAAATAACATAATATAATCATCTTTTGCTATGTTTCTTGGATTACTTTCGTTGGATCCATTTTTTACCGACATTTCGGCCAAAAGATTGATGTCTTCCCTATTGATCTTCAATGATTTTATTCCGGGTAATCCTATTTTCTTTGATAATCTTTTTATATATTCTATTCCTTTCACTGCTGCTTTACTATCGTCTTTTTCGTCTATCCCCATAGCTCTCGCGACTCGCGCATATTTGAATTCTACAGATGGTAAGTTATATTCCATGACATAAGGTAGTAATATTGCATTGCACATCCCATGCGGTGCATCATACATGCTTCCCAGTGATTCCGCCATACAATGTACCGAGGCTACATCAGCGTGACTAAATGATAGTCCAGCCAATAGGCTTCCCATCATCATTTTATCCCTTGCCTCTATATTCTCTCCGTTTTTCACTGCTTCAACGATATTTTTTGCTATATATTCAACAGCGTATAAACCTACTGCTTCGGCTATTGGTTCAGTGCAATTGACTGTATATCCTTCTATTGCATGAGTTAATGCATCGATTCCTGTGGCTGCAGTAACCATTGGTGGAACCGTTAGTGTAAGTTCGGGGTCTATAATCGCTACTTTTGCAGCGATGGCTGGGCTCTTTATTGTAAATTTATATTTTTCTTTGGTGTCTGTAATAACAGAAGAAAATGTGACTTCACTGCCTGTCCCGGCTGTCGTCGGTATCGTTATGAGAGGGATGCAATCACCTTTTATCTTTCCCTTACCTTGATAGTCTTTGACTTTTCCGCCTTGTTTTGTTAAAACAGCAACTGCTTTTGCTGCATCAATTGGACTACCTCCACCAAAAGCTACTATTGTATCTATAGATTGTTTTCTAGCTATTTCTGATGCTAATTCCACATTATAATCTTTTGGATTTGCCTCAATTTCATCATAGGTGATAAAGGATAGCCCTTCTGCCTGGATGAGATCGGTGATCCTATTTACCAGTCCTGCCCTAACAAGGCCTTTATCAGTTATGATCATTACTTTTTTTGTTTTTAATAACCTCAATTCTTCTCCTAATACCTTTACCATACCTTTACCATATCTTATTTTTGCCGGTAATATAAAATCAAAATTATTTATCATTTCGTACCTCCCTAATTTCATAACTCGCCTAAACCAGTAAAGTGTCCTGGCTCCAAGATGTGGTTACAAATTAATGCTCCAGAATTTCCTTACTTTAATTTTCTATTTTAATAGAATCATGGGTAAAAGGCAAATTTTCTTCCATCTCCGTCTGTGTCAACCTTTTGGGGGTAGTTTTCTTTGGTGAAAAAGTATCTTCTGGCTTCGGGTAGATCTACCCCTTTGCCTGTGCGTGTTCGCACGCAAACAGGTTGTTTTATTATAACTTATTGTTTGTGTGAATAAGCACAATTACCCTTATGTTATTTAGGTTGCAGTAATACATCTTAATCTTCTTTCTTATATTTTCTTTAACTGATTAATAATAGCCTACTTCAGATAGTTTTCGCAAAACACCTACCCAAGGTTTGTCCTGATCCGGTCCGGAAAGAGCAGGTATGGTTACCTCAAGAAAAGAAAGGGGTCAGGTCTCAACATTTGACATAACTTTATTTAAGTGCTAACATTTTACTATGGTTAGACCTTTACGATTATCTTTTGAAAATACCTTTTATCATATTACCGTCAAGGGCAACAGGGGAGAGAAGATATTCTATAGATAACCTGTCCCAGGGTATCCATTATCTCAATAGCGCATATACCAACTGGTTTCGTAATAAACATCAAATCATTGGTCCTCTTTTTCAAGGCCGATTCAAATCTATTTTAGTGGATGCTGATAATTACGCTCTTATGCTCTCCGCTTATATTCATCTCAATCCCTTACGTGCCGGAATAATAAGACAATTGGAAGATTATCCCTGGAGTAGTTATTTAGATTACTTAAATTTAAGAAAGTCTCATATAACGGATCCTTCTTTTGTACTCAATCTTATTGACAATAATACTTTAAAAGCAATCAAGAAATATCGAAATTATCTTATCGAAAATCAGGATATGAAAGACCCCATAAGAGAATCCTATCACCGTATTGCTCTTGGTAGTACTACATTTATTGAAAAGATAAAAGAAAAAATAGACCAAGAAAGCCGAAGGAGAGAAATTCCTTCTACCCGCACCCTATCTAAATATGACACGGAAACGATTATTCTCAAAATGACGCAAGTATTACATATTGAAAGAAAAAGAATCTTTGATAAAAAAAGGGGAAACTTGTATCGTCCTTTGGCCATCTATCTCATTAAACGCTTTACCCCGCTTTCCTTATCTGAAATAGGTAAACTTTTCAAGATGGATTATTCAGCTGTTTTCCAGGTGCTAAAAGATTTGAACAAAAATGTGAAGTGAATCATGAAATAAAAGAGGTCATGCAAAAGGTGGTAACAGCCTTGAAAGAAGAATGAATGTCAAATATTGAGACCTGACCCCTTTATTATTAATTAGAATGTGTTTTTTTTGACGACTAAGATTTAAGAATATTTTCTCTGAAAGCATGACACCATCCATTAAAATATTAGATAAAGTTTGACAATTACAAAAAATATTGTAAAATAACATATAATACAAAAAATATTGCTAAGGGGTTTATGGGTGATAAATAATATTAAAGAGAAAATAAATATTATAGATTATTTGGAATTCCATTTTGAAGAATTTACACCAACCCAAAAGAGAATTGCTGATTATATTCTTTCAAACTATCAGGAAGTCTTGTTTTTAACTTCCGATGAGCTAGCACTTAAAATTAATACAACCTCTTCTTCAGTGGTTAGATTTGTACAAGAAATTGGCTATAACGGTTATCCTGACTTTAGAAAGAAGTTAAGAAACTTGATTTCTAAACGCCTTAATATTAATGGTCAATCAGAAAAAGCAAAACAATATAAACCACTCGAAGATCAAAATATTGTTGATATGTCCATTTTAAATGATGCTAATAGTGTCAACAAATTAATGGAGATGAAGGATAATAAAAAAATTGAAAAATTTGTAAAGTTAATCCTTGAATCTAGAAATAAATATATTGTTGCTTCGCGAACTTCTTTTTCCCTGGGTCATTTATTGTATTTTAAAATGAGAAAAATTGTTCCGAATGTATTTTTTTTAAACAATTATGATCAGGGAATTTGTGATACTTTGCAGGGAATTAAACCAAAAGATATATTTATTGCAATAAGTTTCCCGCGCTATACTAATTTAACGGTGGATTTAGCCAAATATGCCAAAAGTAAAGGAGTAAGAGTGGTTTCTATTACCAATGGTAGAATTTCCCCGCTTTGTAAAATTTCTGAAGTTTGTTTGTTTTGCCCTTACAAAGGCTTTACTTTTTTTAATTCAAATGTAGCGGCAATGGCTTTAATTAATGCGATTGTAAATAGAATCTTTGGATTAGACTATCATTCCGGAATCGATAATTTGAAAAAAGAAGATGAAATTATTGAAGATTTTAATGTTTGGTTTAAGGAAAAGGGTATTTAAATGTAGGTGATTTATCTTAATTGTAGCAGGTGAATATCGAAGATATATTATATGCTGGAGGAGGTGATAATTCTGAAAATAAAATAGAAAGTAACATTAAAAATAATTATAAAAGGAGGTTTATTAAATGTTAAGAAGAAATAGTATTTTTGCTTTTTTAGTTACTGCATTTATTTTAGCTATTTGTTCAGCACAAGTATTTGCAACATCAGAATTTGTTAGTATTGCCACAGGTTCAACAGGGGGGACATATTATCCGGTCGGTGTTATATTAGCTGGAGATTTTCAAGATGATATAGGCGGTGATTATAAATTTACCGCTCAGGCTTCAGGTGGTTCACGTGAAAATTTGGAAATGATGAGAAATAAAGAGATTAAAATGGCTATTGCAGGAGGTGCTCCCACTTCAAATGCTTATTCCGGAATTGCAAAATATGAAGGCAAAGCCATAAAAAATATTCGTTTTGTTACAGCGTTGTGGCCTGAAGCTATGCAAATTGTATATCGGACCAAAACCGGTATTAAAGCCTTTGAGGATTTTTCAGGAAGAAAAATTGCAGTAGGTCCTGCCGGTGGTGGTGGGAGTGTTTATTTTCCAATTTTACTAAATCAAATTTCCGGCTTAAGCTTCGATGATTTTAAACCACAATTTTTAGGGTATTCTGATTCAGCTCAAGCAATGCAAAATCGGTTAATTGATGCTTGTTTTTTAGGTGGTGGTTTTCCGACATCAGCGGTATCGCAACTTTATGCCAGTCAAATCTCTGTAGATATGATTGAATATACTGATGAGGATATTGCTAAAGTAAGAGAAGCTGCTCCGTATTTTGCTAAAGTTGTTATTGAGAAAGGAACTTATCCGGGACAGGAACGGGATTTGAATTTATTGGGTATTAAGAGTACTTTGATTGCTGAAAAGGATGTTTCTGAAGATTTGGTATATAAAATGCTGGAAGCAATATATACTAAAGATTTGGATGGATTAAAACAAAAACACGGCGCATTAAAAACAATGAGTTTGGATCAAGCTTTGAATGGATTAACCAGTGTTCCCTTGCATCCCGGAGCAATTAAATTTTATCAGGACAATGGTGTTGAAATTCCAGATGATTTGATGGGTAATTAATAAATCGAAAAATCTGAATTATCTAAAGAGAGGGTTGAACGATTAATTCTCCCTCTCTTTACTGTATTTTAATACTTAATTGATTTTTAGATTTGAGGAATTGTAAATGAAAAATATAGAAAAAGATGTGGATGGTATAAAATATCGAAATTTAACCGGAAAAATCGGATTATTTATGCTGATTTTTTCAGTTTTTAGTGCTTTAATTCATATTTGGTACAATAGTTTTGGTTTAATTGATATATTAAAGAAAAATTCCATTCATTTAGCATTAATGATGGGCATTATTTTCTTAACACGTCCGGCATCAAAGATATCACCAAAAGAAAAACCTTCGCTAATGGATTGGATGCTATTTTTATTAAGTTTATTATGTGGAATTTATTTTGTATTTTATTATGATCGATTCATTAATTCAATGATGCAACCAAATCAATTCGATATAATATATGGAATTGTATTTCTTTTATTGGTGATTGAAGGAGCAAGAAGAACAGTTGGTATTCCCCTGACATTATTATCCGTCTTATTTTTAGCCTATACTTATTTTGGACCTTATATGCCTGGGATTTTTATCCATCAAGGTTTTAATTTGAAAAGAATATTGATTAGGATGAGTCTAACTTCCGAAGGAGTATTGGGAATTGCTGTTATGATTTCGGCTTCTTATGTTTTTATGTTTATTCTCTTTGGAAGTTTCTTAAAGGCGACTAAGGCATCAGAATTTTTTAATGATATTGCTTCAGCTTTAACCGGACAATCAAGGGGCGGCCCAGCTAAAATAGCAATCCTTGCAAGTGCACTAACAGGAACAATTAGCGGTAGTTCTCAAGCAAATGTAGCAACAACAGGTACTTTTACAATCCCATTGATGAAATCAATTGGGTATAAATCTTATTTTGCAGGTGCTGTTGAAGCCATTGCTTCTACAGGAGGTATTCTTATGCCACCCGTTATGGGAGCAGCCGCTTTTATTATGAGTTCTTACTTGGGTATATCTTATACAAAAATCATGATTGCCGGCTTTACACCAGCATTTCTGTATTATTTCGCGTTATACCATATGGTGGATTTAGGAGCAATTAAATGGGGATTATTGGGAGTACCTAAAGATCAATTGCCTTCTGTGAAAAAAGTCTTAATGGAAAAAGGCCACTTGGCGGTTCCTCTTTTTGTAATTATCGCATTTTTGGTTTTAGGATATAGTCCGTTAATTGCAGCATTTATTGGAATTGTGTCAGTATTAGTTGTATCTTTTTTCCGCAAAAATACCAGATTGACTCTTAAAGATATTATATTTGCCTTAAACGAGGGGGCTCGTAATGCTGCCCCGATTGCATTGATTTGCGGTATCGTAGGATTTATTATCGGTTCTGTTGGCATGACAGGTATCGGACAGGTCATTGGAAATAGTATCGTAAAAATTGCAGGGGAGAATTTATTTTTAACTGCTTTTTTATGTATGATAACAGCAATTATATTGGGAATGGGTTTACCCGGAGTAGCTTGTTATATTGTGACGACAACTATTGCGGCTCCTGCTTTAGTAATGCTTGGAGTTCCGAGACTTGCTGCACATTTTTTTGCCTTTTATTTTGGGACAATGTCTGCTGTTATACCACCGGTTGCTTTGACTTCTTTTACAGCAGCATCCATTGCCAAATCGAATCCAAATAAAACTGCTCTGGCCGGTCTTGGCTTGGGGGCGGCAGGATTATTATTACCCTATATGTTTATTTATAATAAAGTGCTATTATTCATTGATTTTACATTTTGGAATTATATTTATTCTTTTGTATCAATTGCCATCGGTCTTTATGCAATGGCTATTGCAATCATTGGTGTATTAAAAGCAAAGATTAATATCATCGAGAGAATTTTCTTTGCAATAGTAGCTATTTTACTCATTTTTCCAACCATTTATGCAAGGATCAGCGGTTTAATATTATTTGGAGTCATATGGATTTTTAATCTTAAAAAAACAAAATGAATTTATGTAGAGTAAAATTTTCGAGAGTAATTTGAAAAAAATAAAAGGATCATCTGAACTTAAAATCAAATTAAAGCATCAATTAAGTTTGATAATATTATAATAAATACAGAGGTGAGAAGTTTTGCATATTAATTATAAAATAGATGGATTATCAAAAGAAATTGAAGAAAAAGTTATAAAAATTAGACGAGAATTGCATCAATATCCTGAATTGGCGTTTAAGGAGAAAAAAACTGCTGATATTATTATTAGAGAACTCAAGAAAACGGGGATACAGGTGTATGGAAATTACGCTGATTCCACAGCCGTTATTGGCGTAATAGAAGGGGCTAAGCCTGGTCCGACTCAAGCATTGCGTGCTGCAATGGATGGATTTTCAATCAATGAAGAAACGGGCCTATCCTTTTCTTCTAAAACGGAAGGATGTATGCATGGTACCGGGCATGATGGTTTAGTTGCCATATCTTTAGGAGTTGCAAATGTAATATCTCAAGTTAAGGCTGATTTGCAGGGAAAAATCATTTTTATCTTTCAACCGGCAGAGGAAGGCGGCGGTGGTGCTAAATATTTAGTAGAAAAAGGATTAATTGATGATTTTAATATTGATATGTTTTTTGGATGTCATATCAGTCCGGATTTACCTGCCGGAGCAATAGGATTAAAGGATGGTGTTTTAACCAGTCAGTCTGACCGGGTATATTTGGAAATTATTGGAAAGGGTGCCCATGCGGCCAAACCGGATATTGCTATTGATCCCGTAATTATAACGGCACATCTCATTTTAGCTTATCAGGAAATTATTTCAAGGGAAATATCACCTTTTGACTTTGCAACACTTTCTTTTGGAGAAGTATCCATTGGTAGCACTTATAATGCAATACCCGAGAGAGCAATTTTACGCGGAAGTATCCGAACATACACTCCTGAGGTGCAAGATTATATAGAGAAAAGGATGAAAGAAATTTTTAAGGGAATCGTTTCCACATTTCGGGCTAGCGGAAAAATAGATTATCATCGTTTTTATCCTTCTGTCATAAGTGATAAAAAGCTGTACTCAAAAAAAATAAAATTCGCGGAAAATATATTTGGAAAAAAGAATGTACATATTTTAAATAAACCATCTAGAATTGCAGAGGACTTTGCATTTTATTGCCAAGAAAAACCCTCTTGTTTTGCTTTTATAGGAAACGGAGGAGATTATGATGTGCACAGTTCTCATCTCGTAATCGATGAGTCGATATTTTTAAAAGCTATACAATTGTATTCGAATTTATTGTTGAATAACGTTGATTAAGTCTTCGATGTGTGACAATTAAAGAGCTAAAGATATATTAAAAAGTTAAATTCATTCTTATAGATATTTAGAGGAGATAGTTATGAGTAAAAATGATTTAAAGTTATTGGTTGGTGGTACCATCATTGACGGCAAAGGTTCTGATCCCATTCAGGATCGAGCCATTATTATCGAAAATAAAAATATTAAGGATATTGTTAAGGTCGATTCAATTCTAAAGAATATAAAACAGGACTATGTATTATTTGACCTAAAAGGTCAATACATTATGCCCGGTTTTATCGACACTCATACCCATATTTCAATGTCAGGAACACAAACTGAAATACAAAATTTTAGAGAAAGCATTCCCAAAAAAACGTTAAGAGCAGCTTTTAATGCCAGAAATACCATTGAAGCTGGTTTTACAAGTATACGAGATTTGGGAGCCGAAGATCTCATTGATTTAGGTTTAAGGGATGCAATAAACGAAGGATTATTGGTTGGACCAAGGATGTTTGTGAGTGGTTATAAGATTATGCCAACTGGTGCTGATTTTCCCATGTATGCTCCGGAAGTAAAGATTGAAGGACAGCATGTAATGGATTCCCCGGAAGCAATTAAAAGAGAAGTCCGAACTCTTTTGGCGCGAGGGGTGGATTTAATAAAAGTGATGACTTCCGGTAGGACTTTTAGAGCAACCTCTTCGCCGGATGCCTATGCGCTGAGTCTTGAAGATACGAAGATAGCCGTTCAAGAAGCACATAACCAAAATAAAAAAGTATCAGCTCATGCCCATGGTGCAAAAGGGATCAAAATTGCTCTTCAGGCAGGTTGTGATTCTTTGGAACATGGAACCATTTTAGATGATCAAGATATAGAAATGATGTTAAGAAATGATGTTTTTTTAGTTCCGACTTTTTCTTATGGAAAACATATTGAACAATTGGGAGAGGAATGTTATTTACCGAAATATGCTGTAGAAAAGGCGCTCAAAAGCAGGAAAAATAGGTTAATAAGTTTTTCCAGGGCTTTAAAAAGTGGCGTAAAAATTGCAATGGGTTCAGATTCCGGAATGCCTTTTGTCAACCATGGTGAGAATGCATTTGAAATTATGGCAATGGTTGAGGCGGGAATGACCGCTATGCAATCGATTCTATCTATAACCAGTTGGGCGGCAGAATTAATAGGTGTTTCGGATAAGATTGGCGATATTACTCCAGGAAAATTAGCTGATATCGTTATTATTGATAAAAATCCACTTAAAGATATTTCAGCGCTTGGCGATAAAGAAAATATTAAAGCTGTGATAAAAGAAGGAAAGATAGAAATTGATCGTGGCTTAAAGAAAAAGAATATTTAACTTTTGAGAAGTATTGCATATTAGGAATTAATAGATAAGGCAAAAATGAAAGAAATAAAAAGTAAAAATGAAATATCTCGAGAAATTTATAATATTTGCAACCATATCATTGGACATATTTTAAATTTAAGGAGGGAGTTTCATCAATATCCGGAATTGGCTTTTCACGAAGAAAAAACATCTCGAATAATTACTAAAGAAATTAATAATTATAAAAATATTGAAGTGTTTGAGAATTATGGTAACACAACCGCAGTGAT
>Ga0208902_1000747_pt1 | contig 16262 bp, 16 predicted proteins | sample AntAceMetag02UKH_FD_184767 | JGI IMG/M metagenome (GOLD analysis project Ga0208902, IMG submission 184767) | Saline lake microbial communities from Ace Lake, Antarctica - Antarctic Ace Lake Metagenome 02UKH (SPAdes) (version 2) | ecosystem: Environmental > Aquatic > Non-marine Saline and...
TGTAATCAAATACAAATTAGATTTATTGTTTACATCTCGTATTGGAGAGTTATCGTTTTATATGCTGAAAAATAGTTTTGTCGATATATATAAAACAGACGAAGGTCTTTTGGTAAAAGACGTTATCGAAAAATACAAAAATAAACAACTTGAACCTATAACAGCACCGACACATCCTCTGGAGAAATCGAAATCAGCAGAATGAGAAAAGGAGGTCTAAAAATGGAGATCAAGGTAAACGATGAAAATTTTAAGCAAGAGGTGTTAGAATCAAAGGTCCCTGCTTTAGTAGATTTTTGGGCAGATTGGTGCATGCCTTGTCATATGGTTGCACCGGTTGTAGAAGAAATAGCCAAGGAATACCAGGGAAAATTAAAGGTATGCAAGTTGAACGTTGATGAGGCTCGTAATACAGCATCTAATTATGGGATTATGAGCATACCTACATTGGCTATCTTTAAGAATGGCAAAGTAGCTGATAAAATCGTAGGGGTACTTCCTAAGGCCGAACTTGAAAAAGCGATTAAGCCTCATCTTTGATTTAGATGTTTATCAGCTTGGGGAACGAGGTACAAAATAATGCATGATAAAGAAAAAGTTAAGCAAGATATAGAAGAGCTTGAGAAAAAATTAGAAGAGTTAAAAAGAAAAAAGCCTGCTCATTTGATTCCAGTTAGCATGATGCAGGATTTGGAAGATTTAGAGGACTAGCTCGATAGAAAGAGAAAAGAGCTTAATACTTAAGGAGCATCAAATGGGGGATATAAAACCGAAAAGCAAAAAGTTTGTCTATAGGACTAAAGTTTCCTGGGTTAAAGAGAAGAAGGGAGTTTTGTCTTCATCCGGCAAGCCGGATATCGAAGTAGCTGTACCTCCAGAATTCGGAGGTCATGAAAAGATATGGACACCAGAAGAATTGTTCGTGGCATCAGTTAATATATGCATCAAGACCACATTCCTTTATTATGCCCAGAAACAAAATCTTAAGTTTTTAAGTTATGAGAGTGAAGCAGAAGGGGCATTGGAAAGAGTTGAAAATAGATTTATGTTTACAGAGATCAAAGTCATGCCAAGAATCAAGATTGCTTTAGATTCTCAAGTTGAAAAAGTAAAAGAAATTATAACTCTTTCAGAAAAGAATTGTCTTATATCTAATTCTATTAAGTCTAAAGTGGAAGTTTTACCTGAAGTAATCATGGGATAAAAAATGGCAGATTTTAAAGAGATTAGTGGGGCGAGAAAAATACTGGGCTTGGGAGAAACTGCAACCTTAGAGGAGATAAAAAACGCATATAAAAGATTGGCCTTAAGGTATCATCCTGATAGGTGCAAAGATGAAAACAAGAAAGAATGCGAAGAGACCTTTAAGCAAATAACCCATGCTAATGATATTCTTATGGCCTATTGTGCGGGTTATAGGTATTCTTTTAAAGAAAAGGATGCAAAAAAGAATACAATGGATAAAGAATTTTACGAGCACTTAAAAAGATTCTACGACGGCTGGTTGGGAAATTTAGATTTGTAGTAAGGTGTTATTATGTAAAAAAGGAATATAAACAAGAGGAGAATATTGTGCATGCTACAATACAAAAACCATTGGATGAAATACTTACATTTTTAAAAAAGGGAGAAAAGGTGTTTGTTGTTGGATGCGGCAATTGTGCCGAGAAGTGTCGTTCTGGAGGTGAAAAAGAGGTCAGAGAGATGAAAGTGCGTCTCGAAAATAACGGGATAGAAGTTACCGGATGTGGAGCTACTGCTAGTGGTTCATCGCTTTGTAACTTATCTACAGCCGAAAAGTTGCTTAATGAAAATTATAAAGATGAAACAGCAATAGCAGATTCATTTTTAATTCTTGCCTGTGGCCAGGGGATACATACAGTAATAGATGCGACAAAAGGCGGATTAGTTCATCCAGGATGTGATACGATTTTCGGCGGAGAAACAGTAAATGATGATTACATTACAGAATATTGTTCTTTATGTGGCGAGTGCATTGTGGAATATACCGGCGGGCTTTGTCCTGTTACGCTTTGTGCGAAAGGCCTTTTGAACGGGCCTTGCGGTGGTGCCAAGGAGGGTAAGTGTGAAGCAGATAGAGAGCGGGATTGCGGCTGGTTGTTAATATATAAAAGACTGAAGGATATTGGGAGATTGGAATTGATGTATAGTGTGCGTAAGCCGAAAAATTATGCTAAATGGAGTAAACCACGCAGTCTTTCCTTGAATGGAAATAAGGCCGAATTTAAATCTTTAGGAGGGACTCAGTCCCCATGAAAGCACTATTTGACCAATATTGTAAAAGATACGATGCATGGTATGATGAACATAGATTTGCCTATTTATCCGAACTCAAAGCTATCAAAAAAGTTTTGCCTAAGAGAGGCAAGGGATTAGAAATTGGTGTTGGTACAGGAAGATTTGCAGCGCCTTTAGGCATTAGGTTTGGCATTGATCCTTCAGAGGACATGATTCAACTTGCCGGTCAAAGGGGCATAGACATAAGAGTAGGTGTTGGTGAATTTCTTCCGGTTGGAGATGCCACTTTTGACTATATAGCGATTATTATTACTTTGTGTTTTGTTAAAAACCCACAAAAAGTTTTAAAGGAATCCAGAAGGGTTTTAAAGAAAAAAGGAAAAATCATTATTGGTATAGTAGATAAAAATAGTTTTTTAGGTAAATTTTATCAGAAAAAGAAAAGTAGATTTTATGAACAGGCAAATTTTTTCAGCATTAAGGAGGCTACAAATTTACTTAAAGCCACAGGATTTAGCAGATTTTCTTATTGCCAGACAATATTTCAATCGCCAGAAAAAATGAAGTCAATTAATAAACCCCAGAAAGGTTTTGGTAAAGGTGGTTTTGTGGTAATATTAGGAGAAAAAGATGATCATTAACTCATGGTTCTCACAAATTTCTTTTAAACAGCGAATTTGGTTATTTTTAACCTTAGCAGGGATACTTGCGATTATAACTCTTGGAATTTTCCTGGATTCGCCTGGTGAAGAAAAAGTAGCAGCTAATTTTAACATTAATATGTCTATTCGAGACATTGCTCCCAAGCTTGGAGTTACAGGTAAAGGCCTTGCCAGAGAGCTTGAGTTGCCGCTTGACGTTTCTAAGAAGAAACCAGTCCAATCGCTAGGTGTGACACGCGAAGAACTTAATCATGCTGTTGAGCATATTCTTTCTCATCGTGATTCCACGCTCAAATATTATGTTTATACAGCATTGGTTCTCTTTGGACTTGTATTTCTTACAAGGCTGGGGCGCCTCGATAGTTCGGATATTAAAAACCGTCGTAATTGGTATCCAAGGACTCCATATGTTATTTCTCTTTTGTTTTCTGTAATAGTGGCCGGATTTATTCTAGGCAAATCACCCAACCCAATGGAAAGTGCAGTTAAAGTCTTCAAGTCCATGGTAGGCCTTTATCCTGATCCAGTTGTCAAGATAATCGCTTTTACCTTCTTTATTATATTAGCTATTGTTGGGAATAAGATGATTTGTGGCTGGGCGTGTCCTTTCGGTGCTTTGCAAGAGCTTATCTACAGCATACCAATTTTGCGAAAAATAAAGAAAAGGAGACTTCCATTTGTATTCACAAATACAATCCGTACATGTTTTTTTATTACTATGTTTCTTTTCCTGTTTGGAGTTATTGGAGGACGCAGAGGATTTGTGATTTACCACTATCTTAACCCCTTTAACCTATTTAATCTTGATTTCGAAGCATTCAGTATTCTGCTGACAATAATCATTGTATTGCTAGTATCATTCATTGCCTATCGCCCATTCTGTCAATTCATTTGCCCTTTTGGCCTTATTTCGTGGATAGCTGAGCGATTTAGTATTTTTCGTGTTCGAATTGACAAAGAAAAGTGTGTCCAATGTGGTGCCTGTATAAAGGCGTGTCCCTTAGGAGCTGCAGAAGGTCGCATTAACAGGAAAATATTACCGGCAGATTGTTTTAGTTGTGCGCGTTGTTTGAATGTTTGTCCAGTTGACGCTATTCAGTATGCATCTTTTTTAAGGAAAGGGTAATCTGAATGATTGTCCTGCCTGTATTTGGCTGAGTAATTTAGTATTTATCCTTTCTCTTTTTATCTTTCTCCCGGCTATATTTTTGCGTTTTGGACATATTTCTTTAAATGTCCGGCAGATTTTCGATCGGATGAATCTTCTCGCATGAAATATTAAATGTCCAGGTTCTTATATAGGACATTGTTTATCTCTTTATGTTGAATAGGGTTAGGGAATTCTTGGCCTGAAAAAACTGGACAAAATGGACAATTTTAGCCTGAACTTTATCTCTAATTTACCAATTTTCTTGATATTTGGCGGTATGTTCTATATAATAGGCTTACTTATGTTAAGAGATATAGTTATATCTTACACAGCTTAGCGCAGCCAATTTTTGTCATAGGTAAAAAATTTATTCCGAGCAGTCCTAATAAGTTTTGAACCTAGAGCTAAAGATGAAAAACACTCCTATAGACTCATTTAAAAAAAGCATTAACCAGGGGGATGAGAAAATGAAAAAACCGTTCAATATTTTTGTCTTCGCAATTTTATTGATATTAAGCTCACTCATTTGGTTTGCGGCATATATGAATTATCATGTTTACAGGATTACATTTCAATGGTTGTCAGAAGAAAGTGCTAGGGCCAGATATCTTCTTTCGGTTATCAATAGAGCTTTAGTTTTAGTATCAGGCGTTGGGATTCTGTGTCTAAAAGATATCTTTAGAAAGATAGGTCTTGTTCTCTGTGTTTTAACTATTTGTGTTCTTCCCTGGAAACACCCATATCTTGTTTTTAAAAACCTCGCCGAAAATATTACCCAACAGGTTTTGAACACAATGCCTCCAGAATCTATTGCGGTTTCAGAATCAATATCCACAATATCACTGTTGGTTTCTATGATTATCGTGTATGCTGTTGACATTGTTTTTGCGCTAGCCTTTATTTACTATTTTACTCGGCCTAAAGTAAAAAACTATTTTAAGTAGGGCATTCAGGGTTAGATCTGCAAATGCATTCGAATTCAATCGCAGTTCATGATCCCAAGAATGTCTTAATCCAGAAGGAGAGATAAGAGACAAATGAACAATAGATTGTTTTTTAATAAAATCTCGTGCCATATTTTAGTGCTGGCTTCGATGTTGCTGATGCTGTTTATATGTTCTTCAGAGGCCACAGAGAATCGCGAGGCAGTAGAATCTTATATCAAGGATATTTCTTCTATAATAACAGATGTAGATATAACGGTAAGGAATATAGGGATGAATACGGTTCCTGTTGGAGAAGGAGTTAGCCGTCTTAATAAATATATAGAACAATTAGATCTTATTGTCAAATGTCCAGAAGGTCTTGTAAGGCAGCATAAAATGATATTGTTGTCATTTAAAAAAATAAGAATGGGCCTACTGCTCTTTTCATCTGACACGATTGATATATCGGTCGGACTGATAAAAAATGGAGCTCGCCTTTTAAAACATGCAGCAAAGGATATACTTGAGATTGCAAAGGATTATGATATAATAAAAAAAAGAGACGATAAGTAAAGAATGAGTAGAAGGTAAATGAGAAGAATTTCGAAATATACTTTTTTCTTAGTCATCTTTGCAAGCTATTCTGCTTTATTATATGCCTCAAATGAAGCAGAAAGGATGCAATCTCAGTTAAGTGAAGTCCAGCGTCAGCAATCTTCTCAGCAGTCACAGTCTGCAAAGCCTATGCTTCCCCCTGTTATTCCTTTGCCGGCCGCAGGGATTTCTTCTACAATTTCCCCCCATATTGCAGCTCCGGTATTGAACACTGGGCCTTCACGGATGTCGACACCAAGACATATCTATCCTATGCAGAGCGCACCACTGCAGGCAATGACACTGACACCGGCGGTTAATGTTGCTATCGAGCTTCCCAGTATACCAATAATAGGACATTCCATAGGAAAGGTTTTGGATATTGGGCGGGAAGATGATGCTACTTCATGGATAGAGATAAGGGATGATATTTTTAACGAGACATTGAAGATAAAAATTAAGACTAAAAACGTACCTGTTTTGAAAAAGGCAACGGTCATGAGCTTTAATGATATAAAAATAGGAGACATACTCAGTGTTATCTTTAATCAGGAAGGCGAAGAGATATCAGCAAATTTCATAAGTATTCTTACGAAGGAAGACCTGGAGGCGATGAAGGAATCAATAGACTCGCAGTCTACTTTAGTTCCAGAAAGCGACGAGACGGACTTTCCTGATAGCAACTAACTTACACTTTTAAACCTTAGTTATTAACCCCCGCTATATCTTCCTACAATAAATAGTAATAGAATCTTTTTTATTAAATATCTCGGATATCTTGTTTAGTGATTTTATCGCCTCTGTTATTATTGAGATTATCACTTCATTCTTCAGGAATTTAGATTTGAACAGAGGTTTTTTGTCTATCAGCCCATCTGTTTCTATAGCGCATTCATGATTTATTTTGATTATCTCAAAACCCGCTTTTTTGATAAGGTCGAATAACGTTGTTTTTGAAAAATAGAAAAGATGCGGATATTCTTCATAGGTATTAAACAATATCCTTACAGGTAATCTAAAATTTCCCAGAGTTGTTTTATATAACAATATCGCTATTTGAGGTATGATGCCTTCTATATCAGGAACCTTTATTATAAGGAGGCCGTTTTTTTTAAGCATTTTTTTTGTTTTTGATAACTGTATATCTGGCCTTGGGATATGTTCCAGAACATCCCACATCGTTACAACATCAAAGCAGCTCTTAGGTAGATTCAGATTTTCTAGATCGGTATTAATTATATCCAAACCCAATTTATCCTTTGCGTATTTGATCATTGTTCTAGAAGGTTCGATGCCGCATATGTCCCACCCCTTGGATTGCATATCCTTTAAAAACCATCCAGTTGCACAGCCTATGTCTAATATTTTTCCTTTATTAGGGAAATATCCTCGCAGAGTTTTTATGCATCTTTTATAGCTTTTTTCTCTCATTTTCTTAAAGTATTTTTCATAAGCCACCAAATTTATGCTTTTATACCCGTCTTTCAGGCAATGGACATATCCGTACAGCTGGGATTGGATCAATCCGCAGCCCATGCACTTTAACACCCCAAACTCCGGTATCTTTATAAAATAAATGTAGTTATTAGAGCCGCACAATATACAATCTCTTCTTGTCTTGTTTTCCTGAAGCTCTTTTTCGGTAGATTTTATCATTTTTTTAAGATACACTGTTTGGAGAAATAAGTTTGTACTATTAATGTTAAATAGACATATATAACTATAGCATTTATAATCAAATAGGTCAAATTTTACCGTAAAGCGTAAAAGGATTTTATATGAAAAAAGACAGGAGACACGTCGATACTTATATTAAGATATTCCCTCATTGGCTGATAGTAATAGTTATATTTATACTTGGATTAGCGGTTTATAGTCAATCATTTACAAAAGGTGTTTTCCTGTTTGACGACAAAGCCCTTATAATAGACAATCCTTATATAAAAAATTTCTCCTATATCAGAGATATATTTACTACGCATCTATTTCACGGAAGCGGGATATATAGCAATTTTTACAGGCCGATGCAGTCTCTTTCGTTTATGTTAGATTATCGTTTATGGGAACTAAATCCGTTCGGATATCATCTGGTGAGCGTTTTGATCCATATACTTAATTCTGTAATGGTATATTTTTTGATATACTTGATTTCCAAAAAGCAGTATATTGCCGCGGTAACTGCGATTTTATTTTGTGTCCATACGGTATTATCTATCTTGGTAAATTATGTCGCGGCCAGAGCCGATATTCTTTCAACTTTATTTTTACTCGCAGCTTTGTCCTTATATATTCTGTATAAACAATCCAAGATCAATAGATTTAAAATTTTACTGTATATATTTTCTGTGCTAAGTTTTATATCTGCGTTGCTGACAAAAGAAATGGCAATAATATTTCCTTTCGTTCTTTTATTATATGTATTCTGTTTTCCTAAAGACGTAAATCATGCCGGGAAAAAACCCCCAAGTTTAATATGGATATTTTTTCTTGTGATAGGCATTTACGCGTTACTCAGGTCTACGGTTTTGGATTTTACGGGAGGCAAGTTGTTAGAAACGACGACAGGTCAAATCCCTCTCTACAATAGGCTACTTACTACAAGCAAGGTTTTTATGATTTATCTAAGATTATTGTTTTTTCCTGTTGGGTTACATATGGAATGGAACATAAATCCGGCTAATTCTTTTATACAGGACGAGGTTTTTTTATCCGTAGTGGGCTTGATCGCCATAGGGATTTTTGTTTATTTTCTTTTACGCACATCGAGGTTGAAATTTTTTGCTATAAGCTGGTTCTTCGTGACGTTATTTCCTCAGTCTAATATATTTCCCCTTAATTATTTTATGAGCGAGTCATGGCTCTATATCCCGTCGATAGGATTTTTTACATTACTTGCTATATATCTGTATGATTTAAAGCAAAGATCAAAGTTCTGCTCACTTCTGGCCGCTTTTATTATCTTTTCTTCAGTGATATTTTATGGAATTTTGACGTTTAAAAGGGCTGATATCTGGGCTGACCCAATCAGGCTATATACGGAAGTGCTTAGATATTCCCCGAATAACACAAAAGCAAGGATTAATCTGGGGACTGTATTGGCTACATCAGGTTCATATGATGAGGCAATGGAGAAGTACAAAGAAGCATCGGAACTTATGCCGGATAATGCCAGTGCTCGCAGCGGTCTTGGTGGCATTTATGCCGAAAAACATATGTATGATATGGCTCTAGAAGAATTCAAAAAAGCCATAGAATTAAATCCAAAAGATTACGTAGCCTATAATAATATAGGTATTATCTATAAACTGAAAGGCGATGCTAAAAAAGCCATGGAAGCATATACCAAGGCTCTAGAATTAAACCCTGCTTACTCATTGACATATAATAATATAGGGAATATCTATTTAGAGTCAGGGCAATATGATTCTGCCATAAGGTTTTACAAAAAGGCGAGAAACCTTAACCCTAATAAAGCGCCTATTTATGGTAATTTAGGAAAAGCGTACAAGGGCAAGGGAATGATTCAAAAAGCCCGGGAATCTTTTGAAAAAGCCCTGCGATTGGACCCCAATCACGACGATGCTGCGAAAGGGTTGAAATCACTTAACTAAGTTTTTCCGTGTTCTTTAATATAGTTACTGTCTTTAAGGCTCTTTACATAGTGTTTTAAATCTGCGCCTAGTTCCTTTACCTCTGCCACATATTTTGTTTTTCCCTTTTCCTTGTCTCATTGGTTTTTGTTTTTGCCCTTAAAGAGTTGCGAAATCTATCTCTTATTTACCAATTATACTTGATATTTAACACTCTGTTCTATATAATAGGCTTGTTTGCGTTAAGAGATAGATTTGTAGATTTCACAGCTTAGCGCAGCCACACTAATCTCTCAAATTCCAGATGGAGAGATAGCAGGAACCCTGATTAGCGATGCTAGTCAGGGTTCTTTTTATGTCTTTAAGTGACTACGACTCTCTGCTAGTTAAGATCGATTAAATGGAAATTCTTGAATCCTTGAGAAGAATTATCTCTCTTTGTCACTGTATTTTTGGTAAAATATAGTCATGGTAAAGCATCAATATAAAAGTTTGACGAAATGCCCCTTTATCCACTAATTAAGCGCAAAGGAAAAATCACATTAAAATGGGACACAGAGAAATTTCATTAAAGCTTCCTACTGATTACACAGAGGAGCAGCTTAGAAAAAAGATCGAAAAAAAACTAAGGATAAAAGAGTTTTCATGTCAGATCGAAAGAAAGAGCCTTGATGCGAGAAAGAAAGCTGATATCTGTTGGCAGGTTCTGGTTTCAGTCTCATCAAAAGAGATCAAAGGAGCAATTCCCTCTACATCACTGTGTTTAAGTATCCCGTATCGTAAAAGGACAGAGAAGGTGGCTGTTGTCGGAAGCGGTCCGGCTGGATTTTTTTGTGCCTTCGTGCTTCAAAAAGCAGGATTTAATACAACTTTGATTGAAAGAGGCTCAGACGTTAAAAAGAGGGCCGAAGGGATAAGGGAGTTTGAGAAGACAGGACTATTTAACTCTGTTAGCAATTATGCTTTTGGCGAGGGTGGCGCAGGTACTTTCTCTGATGGAAAACTCACTTCAAGATCCAAGCATATATCACAAGAAAGGAAGTTTATATTATCTGCTTATATTAATGCCGGTGCCCCAGAGGAGATAGGATACATGGCGCATCCTCATCTTGGCAGTGATAATCTTAGCAAGATCGTAACAAGATTAAGAGAGGACTTCCTGAATATCGGCGGAAGAATACTTTTTGAAACGTTGCTGGAAGATCTTAAAATTGACAATCAAACAGTGCGTGAGGCTATAACAACTTCAGGGGAAATCGAAGCAGATGAGTTTATTATTGCACCGGGCCATTCTGCTTATGAGACATACCGGATGTTGATTAAAAGAAGAGTAACGTTCCGCACAAAAAATTTTGCTATAGGATGCAGGGTGGAGCACCTTCAGGAGATTATTAATAACGCGCAGTGGGGGCAAAAAAGTTTACCGGGAGTTAAGGCTGCTGAATATCGCCTTGCATCAAAGGGAAATGGCAATATCCCGGTCTATACATTTTGCATGTGTCCCGGAGGAAGTATTATTCCTGCATCTGCATATAAGAATGCAAATATTGTAAATGGGATGAGTCTGTACAGTAGAGATGGAAAATTTGCAAATGCAGCCTGTGTAGCAGGAGTCGATCTGAATAGGTTAAATGGCAGACAGACATCGCCCCTGGAAGCCCTTGACTGGCTGGCAGACCTTGAGGGTCGATTTTATGAATACTCAGATGGTTTTAAGTCCCCATTCTGCAGCATTAAGGATTTTATTAACAGAGAAGAGAGGTCAGGCATTGTTGAATCGAGCTATCCTTTGGGGCTAAAGCCAGCGGCTTTATGGGATTTGTTACCTTCTGAAGTAAGCGGTTCGATCAGGGAAGGGCTTAAAGATTTTAGTAGAAAAATAAAAGGATTTGAGGCAGGTACTATTATGGGGCTTGATAGCAAGAGTTCATCTCCGATCCAGGTTCTACGGAGAGAGAATTATGTCTGTGCAGGTTTTGAAAATCTTTATGTAGCAGGAGAAGGTAGTGGTCATTCCGGAGGGATAATATCAAGCGGCGCTGACGGTATAAAAGTTGCCATGGCTATCATAGGGAAAGACTAATACCTGTATTTTTGATGAATAAAAGAAAGGCTTCCACTGGGCGGAACATTGACAAATTGGACAATTTTAGCCTGGACTTTATCTCTGATTTGCCAATTATGCTTGATGTTTGAACGCAACCTATATATAATAGGCTTGCTTGTGTTAAGAGAGAAAGAGGCAATATAAGCCCTGACGAGTGATCTTTGTCAGAGCTTTTTTATCTACAAATATTAAAGGATTTTAAAATATGATCTCATCTAACGGAATATCATTGCGCTATGGCGCGCAAAAACTTTTTTCTAATGTAAATATAGTCTTTTCTCCAGGGAATTGTTACGGGCTGATAGGAGCTAACGGTTCAGGAAAATCCACGTTTTTAAAGATTCTTTCAGGCGAAATCGACTCTACCGCAGGAGAGGTTGTAGTGTCTCCCGATGAACGTATCGCAGTCTTAAAACAGGATCAATTTGCTTTCGATGAGTACACGGCTTTGACCACTGTCATTATGGGGCATAAAAGACTCTATGATATCATGATGGAAAAAGACATACTCTGCGCTAAAAAGAACTTTTCTGATAAAGATGGAATACATCTCTCTGAACTTGAGGTAGAGTTTGCTAAACTGGATGGATGGAACGCTGAATCCGATGCAGCTAAATTGCTAAGTAATCTAGGTATTTCAGAAGAATTCCATGGTCTCGAGATGAAGCAGCTGGAAGAAGGGCAGAAGGTGCGCATTCTCTTGGCCCAGGCATTGTTCGGTAATCCTGACATCTTATTACTCGACGAGCCTACCAACTATCTGGATATTGAAAATTGTAAATGGCTTGAAGAATTTTTATGTAACTTTGAAAATATCGCTATTGTAGTTTCTCATGACAGGCATTTTCTGGACAAGGTTTGTACGCATATTGCGGATATTGATTATGGTAATATTCAGCTGTATCCGGGCAATTTTACTTTTTGGTTAGAATCCAGTCAGTTAGTTTTAAGACAGCGTATTCAAACTAATAAAAAGGTAGAGAAAAAAAGAGAAGAGTTAAAAAGTTTTATCGCCCGTTTTAGCGCTAATGCCTCTAAGGCCAGGCAGGCGACCAGCCGCAAGAAGACTTTAGAAAAACTTACCCTTGAGGATATCAAGCCTTCTTCGAGAAAGAGCCCGTATATAAATTTTGAACAGGCGCGCGAGGCAGGAAACAATATTTTGAAAGTTGATCATTTATCTAAGTCGCTTGACGGACAGGTCTTATTTAAGAATTTTACCATCACTGTTACTAAAGGCGATAAAATAGCTTTTGTCGGACCCAATAATATTGCTAAGACGGTTTTATTTCAGATACTGGCTGGAGAGATAAAGCCTGATGGCGGTAATTTTAAATGGGGCGCCTCGATTACCCAGGCTTATTATCCTAAGGATAACTCTAAATATTTTGATATAGACTGCAATCTTATCGATTGGCTTCGCCAGTATTCGGATAATACTGAAGAGGTTTTTGTGCGCGGATATTTAGGACGTATGCTTTTTTCCGGAGACGAATCTTTTAAACAGGTCAGGGTCTTATCTGGCGGCGAGCGGGTCAGGTGCATGCTATCCCGCATGATGCTTGTCCAGCCCAATGTGCTGATCATGGACCATCCGACCAATCACTTAGACTTAGAATCAATTGAGGCCTTAAATAAGGGCCTGAAGAGGTTTGGCGGCACTATTTTATTTACTTCGCATGACCATCAGCTGATTCAAACTGTGGCTAACCGCATCATTGAGATTACGCCCAAAGGTTTTATAGACCGCCCCAACATAACGCTTGACGAATATTTGAGCGATGAAAATATTAAAAAACAACTTCACAGACTATATTCTTAAAATCCCAGTCATATCATAAAGAGTTACGAAAGCTATCTCCAATTTGCCAATTATGCTTGATATTTGACACTCTGTTCTATATAATAGGCTTGTTTATGTTGCGCGGGTGGTGGAATTGGCAGACACGCAAGGTTGAGGGCCTTGTGGCCGCAAGGCTATGCGAGTTCGAGTCTCGCCTCGCGCACCAAATTTGCAAAATGGAAATAACTTTACACTTGAGCATTGCAAGAGTGTAAAGTTAGGATGTTAGGTTTTGCGGCGTTCGGTTACGTAGTTGCTTCCCTTGAGGCTTTTGGCGTATTCTTTTAATTCTGCGCCGATCTCTCCAACTTCTCCTACATGCTTTATCTTTCTATTCTTGTTGTTCACCACGCCAATAGATATTGAGATCAGAGGTATTTTTTTTGTCTTCCCTGATCTGTCTTTCCCGGAGATATAACCTTTTTCCAGATCTTTTTTATTATATAGTTCCGGCACCATTATATCGAATTTAGTTATTACGCTTTTACAGAGCCCAGCCATTTTATCAGGCACAGTCACTACCACAAAGTCATCGCCGCCTACGTGTCCTATGAAGTCTTTAGGAGTACCCTTTTCCTGCACAGAGTTTATCAGTATACTTGCGGTGCGTTTTATGACCTCATCCCCTTTTTCAAAGCCGTACTTATCATTGTATATCTTAAATTTATCCAGATCAATATAACAGACAGCATATAGTTCCTTGGCAGAAATGCGCGCTTGTATTTCATTTAGTATCGAGACGTTGCCTGGTAGCCTGGTCAAGGGATTGGCGTCGAGATCGCGCGCAGTTCTACGCAGTACCATCGAAACCCTTGCCACTAACTCCTCGGGCTCAAAGGGTTTTACCATGTAGTCATCAGCGCCTGCTTTTATACCATGGACCTTATCACTGACCTCTCCCTTGCCAGTCAACATTATAATCGGCATGTGCTGGACAAGTATATCCTGCTTAAGGATCCTGCAGACCTCATCCCCGTCCATTTTTGGCATCTTGAAATCAGTTATTAATAGATCGGGGGATGTTTTTTTTATTTTCTCAAGCGCGTCCTGGCCGTCGTGCGCCTCTATTACTTCATAGCCCTCATCTTCAAGGGTTATTTTTAATACATCCAGTATGTCAGGATCATCGTCTGCTATTACTATTTTTTCTCTCGGCATAGATTTATCCCCTTTATTTCAAATGTTTAAGACCTTGGTATGGTAAAGCCAAATCTTGTACCTTTTCCTATATCACTCTTTACCCATATCTTGCCCTTGTGCGCCTCTACAATTTTTTTAACAAGCGATAGCCCTAATCCTGTTCCCTTGATTCCTTGCTGCTGCGCATTGTCTGATCTGAAGAATTCTTCAAAGACCTTTTCCAGATCCTGTATTGGTATGCCTATACCGCTGTCCTCTATTACGAATTCTATAAAGTCATTTTTTTGTTCAATATGCACGATAATCTTCCCTTTTTCCGGCGTAAATTTTATGGCATTGCTCAGTAGATTCAAAAAGACCCTTTCCAGCTGACCAGGGTCTGCTTTTATTTTATCTACTTTTATCTTTGTGTCGATTTTTAGGGAGATATTTTTTTCTTTTATCTGAGGTGTAATGATATCCACAATAGAATCCAACGCCTCTTTTATGGATATATCTTTGATGATCATTTGGACCTTGCCTGATTCTATTCTGGCAATATCCAGGAGGTTATTTATTAAACGCGTAAGGCTGTTTGAGTGCTTATCTATTTTTTCAAGACGTTCTTTTTGAGCCGCTGAGACATCTCCCAGTTTTCCAGCCATAAGGATAGAGGCGTAACCTTTTATGGATGTCAGTGGTGTTCGAAGTTCATGCGAGACTGCGGATACAAATGTGGATTTTGCCCTATTAAGTCGTTTTAGCTCTTCGTTTAATCTCGCAAGCTCCTGAGTCCTTTCTCTTACCCTTCTCTCCAGGTCCTGATGCGACCTAAAGAGCTCTGTATAAAGCTGACTATTCTCGATGGCTGTGCTTATCTGGCTCGCCAGTATAGACAAAAGTTCAGCATCACCCTCTGTCAATTTAGTATAACTGGATATGTTTCCCATAAGTATAAAACCAACAGCCTCGTCCTTTACAGTTATTGGCACTGTCAGGAAAGATTCTGTCTTAAATATATCCGTAAGGACGTCCTCGTGCTGTACTTTTTCAGCGTCACTATTTACCAGTATAAAACCGGATTTTTTGAATAGGGCAGTAGATATATCGCCTTTATTTATATTTTTCTCTATTCTTTTTATATCAGATTCTGTATAGCCAGCCTGGGTCTTTATCGATACGACTCCAGTCTTTTCGTTTTTTAACATGATCAGCGCCCTTGAGAAACCTAGCTTAGATATAAGAGGTTTATTTATCAGGCTGAACAGGTCCTCTATATTGAATGTAGAACTAACCTTTTGCCCGAGTTCATGCAGCGTATACAGGCCTGTTATTTTCTTGTCAAGCTCCTCCTGGACCTTGTTAAGGGCCAGGTCTGTCTTTATGATTATCTTTGCCTGGTCATCAAGCTGTCTAGCGATATCCCCCAGGCCTCTATTCTTTTCTTCTGCGCTGATACGCTTATTGCGCTGGAAAAGAGAGGAAAACAATGTTATTAACAGAAGAACTAAAAGAAGGATTATGGTATAGCTTGTCATAGATTACTCCGAGAATAGAGTAACAGATAATACCTGGTTTTGGAAGTAAAATTGTTGCGTGTATTCTGCCGTTGGGATAGGCATATACACGCCGCAGGTGTAACATCCGATCAATGGCACGTTTTCTCCGATAATATCTTTTATTGTATCGAGCTCGATCTGTGGGTCTTTCCTGAAAAGCTGAAATCTGGATATATCACTATAGACCATGCCAAAGCTAGGGGCAAGATTTTTGAGGCCATTCAACGCCTCCATAGCAGCCTTTTTCGTTGCGTTTAATGCTGAGTCTCTATCTCCGATCATCAGGTTTATTTCTTCGCATTCCAGGACATTTGCGTTTAAAACCAGGCCGCCATCTTCAGTTATATCAATGGGGCTCCTTAAGAGATACGCCTCTTTCCCCTTTAATTTCATGCCCAGAGGAAAACTCGCTCCTATCCTGGCAATGCCCTCGTTTTTAAGCTCATCTATACT
>Ga0208902_1000748_pt1 | contig 16248 bp, 17 predicted proteins | sample AntAceMetag02UKH_FD_184767 | JGI IMG/M metagenome (GOLD analysis project Ga0208902, IMG submission 184767) | Saline lake microbial communities from Ace Lake, Antarctica - Antarctic Ace Lake Metagenome 02UKH (SPAdes) (version 2) | ecosystem: Environmental > Aquatic > Non-marine Saline and...
AGCTTCAATATCATCATATGCAACATCCTGAGTAAGCACATCCACCGCTTCTCCTGTCTCTGTATCTGTAATATTAAACAACTCCGGCATCGCTCCGCCAAATACACCTATAAGCGCTGCCGCGTTTGCTACACCTTTCATCATGCTTGTAGCGGATGCCTCGAGAAATTCATCCGAAAGCATTATTGTCGCTGAAACACCTTTAAAAATAACAGGCGCGTCAGCTATACTGTAGTTCTCGATAAAAGCTATCTTATCCTCAAGGCCGAGCCTCTTGGCAATCTGCTTTAATTCTTTTTCAAAAAGGTGCCTTACTTTACCATCAAATATTCTACCTCCTATTATAAGCCTTGTACCGGATGATTTGAATGCATCAAGGGCCTCTTTATCCGCCTCAAAATGTCTCAGCATCTCAAGATATTTATCCGGCCCCTTATACACAACCTGCCTTCTTACATTGGCTATCATGGGAGCGTTTAAAACAGATTTCATAAGCCTGCCGAACTTTCTGTGTAAGCTGGGCCATGATCTACTGCGACCTGATAACCCCCTATAAACAAAAGATTGATAACTATCTAAGATACTATCTATATCTTTTAATTCTAATCCTGAATCTTCAAGTATGCCTTTTAGCCAATTGCTTCCACCCATATCCTGCTTCTGGGTCTTATAAAACATGTTAAGCAACTCTAATGAATACAAGACCTTTATCATCTCAAATCTCTTAAGAAATGATGCCTTGTCCCTTTTTGTTTTATCAAGAGCTGAGTAAAACTCTTTGTCATCCGCTATTTTATCAAGGCCTAACTTATCCTTATATTGGTTAATAAGCATTCTAACCTCTTCCCCCTGCCATTGGTCCAATAACGCGCCATTGGTATTGCGCATGCCGCCTTCCGAATGCTGCGCTATCTTATGGCGATAAGAAGGAAACACCTTATCCTTTAATACACCTGTATGCTCATATAGCCCCACGCCTGATATAGCGTCCGCTGTTAATGAAGCATACTCTGCTATGTTTATTTCCTCATCAGTTACAATCAGTTCTCTTATTGACTCATCAAAGCCCATAAGACTAAAAGCATACTCAGGCGGCTTGTGCATGCCAGGCTCCCAGACTGTGTGGTTTATATGATGCCTTATAGCATTTGGAAATTGTTTTTTAGGAAGAGTGACAACGACTTCATTCTCAATAAACAATATATCTCTTTTAACAATATCTTGTTTCTGTAATATCTTAAGCAGGTGCTGCTGAGCTTCATTAAATACAACCATCTGAAAATCTCTAAAATCATTATCAGGATACACCTGGTCAAAGATATATGCCTTGGTACCATCATCATTAAGATAATAAGCATCTAGATAATAAAGTGGTGCATTGCCATACTTCGTAACTGTCTCATATGCGTGTATATGAATAGTTCGTCCAGCAGCGTTTTTTGATCTTGTGCTGTTAGAGTGCTCCATAAATTCCTGTGAATCAAATGAAAGATTAAATGATATACCCGTATTATCTAAAACATTTTTTATCTTACCCCCAAGACTCTTTCCATCCTCCGAGCTAGGCATACCAGGCAGCATCTGGCCTGTTGCCTGATCATAATGAACCACATCGCCTTTTATGTAACTGTTATATAGAGGGTTGACTGAAACAACGTCAACACCATTCTTCTTCCAGGCGCAAGGAAGATCATGCATAAGAGCACCCAAGCCCCCTGTCATAGTAACCTGCGCAACAAACCGGGCAAAATTATCATCCTCCAGAATCAGTTTTTCAAGCAGCCCCCTGTCAAGGCCCGCCTCAAACTGCAGGCTTACTACTGTATAATCATTAAGCTCCGGGGCTTGCTGATCTACGTAGCTATAAGCACTGTTAGCTGACTCATCATACTCTTTCATGCGGAATAAAAGTTCTTGCCTCATCTCATCCGAGGGCATATCAGTAAGATCAGACTGACCGGATGAAGAAGCCTTATCAATAGTATCGTTTGAAGTTGCTACAGGTCTGAGAGCGCTATAATCTGTTTTTTTCGTAGAAGCTGTTACTGAAGAAGATATGCCGGTATGGGATAATACAGTAATTAAAATAGTTATAAGACTTCTTTTTATTGTTAGCCTACACATAGATAAACCCCCTCGTTGATTGCCAGGGGGTTCTTCATGTCTTATTAATAAAAATATACCACTATATCATCATAATGTCAATACAGTAAGTATGCAAAAACACAAATATAAATATTCATTGTAAATTCTCTGACATATACCCTCCGGTAAGTCCATCGATATTTGCTGTAAGCTCATCAAATCGTAGTTGCTTAAGGGCTCTTTTGCTACTATCCTCTACTGGATTTTGCAAGAGTTCTGCTTGAAGCCTTTTTCTCTCGAAATAGAGCTTTGTCACTTCATCAAGTACATCATTTCTAAGCTGTACCATAAGGCGCGATCGTACATCAATGTTAGTTTGATCGTCGTTCCAAATAAGCTCTCCGAGATCCCACGAAAGATCGACTCCCCATCCAAAACTCCTCTCTCGCGGGCCCTCTATATAGAAGTCGGGATCATTAGTCCCTCCCCTATCCAGATCTATGGTCCTATCTATATCCCTGTCAAAACCAAGGCTCACCTTTGGCAACAGCGCCTTATGCTGAGCTGATCTACGCATCCACCTTATCTTATCAGGTGACACTTCCGCGTAATTAATAGCAACCTGCTGTATCTCTAATATACCGGGTTCTTTATTATAAATAGTGCTATTCTCTTTTCTACTATCTTTAATCACGCCAATAGGCATTTTATCTAATTCAGCTCTAAACAATCCTCTATCTGTCGCGGCACATATAATCCCTTGTGCGTAAGCGGCATCTATCGTATTTACCTTTAGAGTAGTTAATCCAGCTGAGCAGCTCTTCCATATACTTGACTTACTATTGTACTCAAATATGCCTTTCCCGGTTATAACAAATATTCTCTTGCTAATTACCAAAATAAACTCTACCTGCCTGGTTAATAGCCCTTCACAAGTAACCATTTGCCAATCTCTCACGCCCAACAAGGAAGTGTATAAACCATAATTAGTAGCAAGATAGGCCTTCTTATCATCAATCACCAGATAATTAAGCTCGCTATGCTCTTCTTCATTATCAGCGTTATCACTATATTGATCTGAGACTATTTCATCATACGCCTTTGCTACATATATCCTGTCCCATGAAATATGATCTTTCTTTGTATAATAGACACCATCAGTCGCGCATACATAGAAGCAATTCTCACCTACTGCTATGGAACGTATCTGCTTGTTAATAAAGGTCTTTTCTGCGCTCCAGCTCTTTGCCTTATCACGACTTATAAAGAGCCCTCTCTTTGTGCCTATTAATATCACATCGCTATCCTGACTAATGCCGATACAGCTTACGTCTCTTTGCGAATCATTCATACCCTTAAAAACTCTGTGCCAGGTCTCTCCTTCATCCTGACTTATATACAATCCATCTGATGTGGCTGCATATATATTTGACAAATCTTTTACATCAAAAGATATAGATTTTATACCTTTTCTCTCCCCCTTTAACATTAATACCCTTGTCCAATTAGCGCCTGAATCAGTGCTCTTATACATGCTTCTTTCTGCTCCGGCGAATACCATATTAGGATTACCCTTTATAACGCATACAGCTGTTATTATATTTTCATCTATTCCATTACCGGAATTCTTCCACAATAATTCTGTATCAGCAAAGCCTCTTGTTGCAAAAAAAATAAAGAACAATAAAAAAAGCAGACTACTAACCCATTTCTTAAGCCTTACAAATCTTGGGTCAATATAGCCTCGACGTTGTTTTCTTATGTTTTTTCTTTGCTGTTTTGACATCACTAACCTCCTTTTTTTAGCCTTCATAAAACTTTTCTTCGGTTTAATTTGAATATTGGTGCATATGGCAAATCTTTAAAAGCCTCTCTGCCCTGAGACCGCAATCCGCAGCCCCAAGGTTGTTAGCCCAACAGCGCACAACAAGGAGGCATAAGTTCTTATATCAATAATTTGATGATTTGTCAACATAATTTTAAAAAAAATCAAATTGATGAACTATTTTTTGCGTTTTCGTCAAATTTAAACTTGACATAACTCTATTCTATTGGTATATTATATTTACTATGAATATATCAAAAAAGATACGCACTCTGCGCAAAGAAAAAAACATGACCCTCAGGGAACTTTCTGAAACAAGCAATGTTGCTCTCGCCTCTTTAAGCAGGATTGAAACCGGCAAGATGATAGGAACTATAGAATCCCACCAATCGATCGCTTCAGCGCTTGGTAAAAATCTATCGCAGCTCTACAGCAATACAGATATCGAAGAAAATACTGTTGAATACCAATCAATAAAGAATCGTACTGATCGATTTCTTCATAATGATAAAGCATCTTGCTATATGCTGACTAACAAGGTTCTATCTAAAAAAATGATGCCTCTGATGTTAAAGATAGCGCCTGGCGGTCAAAGCACAACAGAACAGCTTCCAAAAGAGACTGAAAAATTCATATACCTGCTCAAGGGTAAACTTGCTATCACTACCAGCGATCAGACACATACCCTGACAAAAGGTGAAACACTATATTTTGATGCATCCTCTTCGCACTACTTTAAAAACTTAGGGTCCGAAGAAGCACAGGCAATATGTGTTATTACCCCACCTGCCTTATAGGAGACTATTGTTATGAATAGCGATAAGATACTTGTATGTGATGACGAAAAAGGCGTCCGGGAATCACTTAGGCTCATACTCTCTAATAAATATAATCTACTCTTTGCCGAAAACGGTAAAGAAGCGATGAATCTGCTTCACAACAATCCTGATATAAAGGCTATACTCTTAGATATTAAGATGCCGGGAATAAACGGCATAGATGTATTGAAACAGATCAGAGCGAGTAACAATAATATAGCGGTCATAGTAATTACCGGTTATCAGAGCGTTGAGACTGCGTCACGGTCTATAAATACAGGCGCTACTTATTACATAACAAAACCTTTTGAATCAAAAACCATACTTGATGCTATCAAAGAAGCCATATAATAATTATGAGCCCCTATTACATAACCTCTTTGTTAACATCCTTAACATCTCTTGGTTTAGGGCTATTTATATTCTTCAAGAACCCAAAGAACCGGCTTCATCGCTCCCTCTTTCGCCTTAATACGGTCGTTGCCCTGTGGAGCTTCTCTCTATTCCTTCACTACATAGCGAAAGACCACTCCTCTGCTATGATAACACTATATATGCTCCACAGCGCTGCAGTCTTTATACCAGCCTGCTACCTAGGATTTGTAACGGACCTTTTAAACATAGATAAAAGAAAGATTATAAAAGCAGCTTACGCTATAAGCATAGTATTTCTATGCCTAAGCTATACCCCTTATTTTATAACAGGCATAAGACCTAAGCTCTTTTTTAATTTCTACGCGACTGCGGGGCCATTATACTCGCTCTGGATCGCAGCTTATCTTGTGATTACAGCTTATGGTATCTATCTGCTCGTTAGCAATTACGCTTACTCCTCACCTATCAAAAAGATCCAGATAAGGTATGTTCTCTTCGCGTCCTTGATCGGATTTACAGGAGGCATGACAATTTATCCTCTCTTTTATGATATCCTGATACCACCATGGGGCGAGCATATCATATTTCTTTATCCTATAATATTCTCTGTAGCGGTCCTGAAGCATGATGCCCTTGAGCTTAATATAGTGATAAAAAAGACTCTCATCTATTCAGTCTCCATTGTGCTGATAATGCTCGCGTATCTTGTAACAGTATTATTATCGGAAAGGCTTTTGCGTAACGCGCTAGGATATCAATCGATATGGATTACAGTGGCAGCTGCGGCAGGAATAGCACTCCTCTTTAACCCGTTAAAGAACAGGGTGGAAGCTGTTGTCGAAAGATTTTACACACGCAACACGTATCAAAAACTCCAGAAAGAACTAATCGAATCAGATAAGTCCAAGGCACTCGCGCAACTTGCGGCAGGCCTCGCACATGAGATCCGCAATCCATTAACCGCCATAAAGACCTTTAGCGAATTTTTACCTCAAAAATATAATGACAAGACCTTTAGGGATGATTTCTCCCAAATAGTCAAGGCTGAGACACAAAGGATAGACTCCCTGGTAAGTCAACTGCTCGAATTCGCGAAACCGTCTGCTTTAAATATTAAACCTTGCGATATCCATGGAGCTTTAGACTATACCTTAAGCCTGCTCTCTGGAGATATCTTGAAGTCTGAGATAGAAATTGTAAAAAACTACGATAAGGCCCGCGATACCGTAGCCGCGGACCCAGAAAAACTCAAACACATATTTTTCAACCTGATAAGAAACAGTATAGAGGCTATAGATAAGAATGGCAGGATTATTATCTCGACAAGATTATCTGAGGATTATTTTAACATAGAAATAAGGGATAACGGGCATGGCATAAAGAAAAAAGATTTGAACAAGGTATTCGAACCCTTCTTCTCTTCTAAGGAAAGTGGCACAGGGCTTGGGCTTTGCGTGGTTCAGAGTATTGTTGCCGAACATGGCGGGAATATTTCCGCTAAAAGTGCTCCGGGGGAAGGTACGACTTTTACTGTGTCTCTGCCAAGATAAAGTAAGAAGACAGTTCGTGAGATTATTCCTTCTCCATCAACTCTTTTACCTTCTTCTCTTCCCACTGTTTTCCCAAAAACTTTCCTTTTATGGTAAAGACATGTACCGCCTCAACGAGGATAGCTATGCCCCAAAATATACTTACCCAGTAAAACCACAACGCATTCGGACTTGTAACCAGGTTAATGACTACGAGTACCAGGTTGATTACGATATAAGAGATTAAATTTGAATAAAACCCCTTAAGCTGCCTTACCCTTACCTGAGCCTTCCTTAATTTATCATTCTCCATCTCGACACCTTCCTTTTTGTTTATATCTCTATAATGATAGAATCTGCTGATAATATCCGATAAGGGTTCTCATAGAACTTACAAATATAGCACCTAATATATAACTTACGACTATCATAATTATGGATATAATTATCTTGTTTCTATTACTAAATCTAGGGTTAAGCCATAAGAGAATAAGCACAAGCGGCCCTACACAGAGAAAGCCTATCACAAGCCAGTAGGTGCTAAAATACCATTTCTCCTTTGGCTTTTTATTTAAAAACTCGCCGCAATATCTACATTTGATAGCTTCGTCTTTTATCTCTTCCGCGCAATATGGGCAAAGCACTTAAAGCACCTCCTTTTATTAGAGTCTAATGACATAAAAAACTATAAAACTTAGCAATAAAATTAATATAACAATAGTTGCTATATGCGAATACCTGATATCGCTTAAGAAACCTATTCTACGGTTTAGAAGCTCCTCGCAATATATGCATCTTAAAGCATCATCATCAAGATTAGGTTTCTTGCAATGTGGACAGATATATTCAGCCATTTTACTGCCCATCCTTTCTCGTGCCACACTTTGAGCAGCTCTTATCTCTAATCGGGTTTTTATAATCACAGTTACCGCATATCCATATCTCCTCAAACAATACTTCTGCATCCGGCGATTTTGCACTGCTACAACTATCGCATTCTGTCATGAGGTTGCTGTTCTCCATACCACATTTTCTGCAGATCCAATAGTCCGGAGAAGAAGGTTTCCCGAAATTCTTATTGTACAAATCCTTAAAAATAGGCTTTAAATAAATATAAAGTATAAAAAGGATAGTAATTGGGATTAATAAAATAAAAATTATCTTCGAACTGACATAATAGAGATAAAGCCATAATGCGATTGCAATAATTCCTACACATATCTTAGCTATAAGGTCTTCAATATTATCCGGTAGCAACCCCCCTCCACCAATCTCAAATATTATCAGCAATAAAAGCGCAAAACCGGATAATGTTCCGAAGAGCATAAGCCATTTCTTTATAGGAAGTTGATTCTCCTGCTGGGCGTCCTCTTCGAGGCTAGATTTGTATCTGTCATGAGATATATCCGAATCCGCATAATGACCCTGTGAATAAGCGATCACGGTTACAACCCTGTAAACGGAAGCTAGGACTAAGAAAGCAAACAATACTATAAGAATAGATTTTATCTTCTTCATTGGCTAAAATAAATGAGGCCGCTCCCTTTTTAGGCGCGGCCTCATTTTCTTTATTATATGTTAAACCTGTTTTTCTTCTTCATTAGCATCAGCAAAAGGGCGGTCTTCTGAAGTGACAACTTCTGCTTGAGAGACCTGCTGTAAAAAACCAGAGGTTATAAGCAGTATCGCAAAAGGCACTACGAAAAGGCTCACTACCCAACCGATTACCGGAATCTGTCCGGATATACCGCTTAAGAGAATATATATAGCGGCAAGCGCAAGATTCATCCAAAAACCCTTGCCAGAGACCAGTTTCCAGCTCGCCTTCATGGAGTCTATTACGCCTTTATCCTGATCTACCATGATAAAATAGGTATAAAGCCACAGCGTCATCAGTATAACGCCAGGTATAATCAGCAATAGTAGACCTGTAAACACGGCTAAGCCCTGCAAAAAGAAAAGCCCAACTAATGGCCAAAATTTGGTAAACATCTTAAACATGTCATTAAGTTCTATCTTCTTGTCTTCTCTTCGCATGGCATTCATTGTCATAAGGCAGTAACCGCCAAATAGAGGTCCTGCTAGTATGAGCAATGTAAATAGAGATATGACCTGAAAAAGTAGAACTGAAAGCAACAACATTAATACATTAACCTTATACACTTCCAATGCATCTGTAAAACATTTGCTTATATCAAGCTGTTTTCCTTCCATCATCTGTCTCCAATCTGTCCCCATTCCAACTCATAGATTACCTAACTTTGGTCAGGTTAATATCTATTGCGCTAAAACGAAAACAATTTAATTTACCCTAAAACCTCAATGTAGTACCCGCGGAAAACGCGGTCTCATCGATAAAACGTCCTTCTAGGTTAACTGACAAAGAATCAAACGCTAACACATCAAGCCCCGCGAATATACCAAAATTTGATTTTGGATTGAAATCATACTGATATGATTGATCGGAGACTATAGCCTTGGCTGAGCCACTTGCGTCTGAGTACTTGACACCAGCATAAGGAGAAAACGTATCAAACTGATACGAAACACCTAACGCTACCTGCCATTCATCGCAATTATATTTCTTCTCAGTAAGCCGGGCATCTGTTGAATTATATATTTCATCATTTACCTTAACCTTATCTACGCCCAGATCTGAACTCCTATATTTTCCATCTATGCCCACGCGAAGTATCGCTTTATTATCAGCATACTGCACATCCTTTTCATAGATAACAGCTGTACCGCCAACACCCCAGGCAAGGTCTGTTTTTGTGTCCCACTCTACTTGATCACTAGAGATCTTATACTTCTGATCCGCTTCCGCGCCACCTACAAGACCATATACAAATGCCTTATCAGCTATTGTTACACCAGCCTTGCCACCATAAAAGAAGTATTCTGTATCTTTTGCCTGATGTTTCATGTTGCGATCCGAGTTAAGATCCACCTCAGCACCGAGGATAAAACCGAACTTACTATTTTCATCTTTAATGATCAGGCCTTTTTTTAGTGTGCCAGGAGCCCCTATGTTTCCTACGGGCATAGCATAAGATGAAATAGTACTGGCTAAAACAGCGATACATACAACGTAGAACAATAAACGCTTCATACATACCTCCCTTTTTTACGCGGATATATTATGACAAATAATTTCAGGGTCTATGCGGCGCAATAACCCCTTTAAAACTGTACCGGGACCTATTTCTAAAAAAGTAGTAATTCCGCGAGAAACAACATTCTTTACAGATTCTTCCCAAAAAGTCGTTGAACTTATCTGATCCACAAGATTTTCTTTTATCTGTCCGGGGTCATCCTGCGCATAGGTCATAACATTACTAATAACAGGAATTTTTGGCGGGAGCACTACAACATCATCCAGGGCCTCTTTAAGCTTGTGAGAAGCCTCTGCCATAAGGGCCGAATGAAACGGGCCACTTACATCAAGTATTATAGCTCGTTTCGCCCCTGCTTCCTTTGCGCGTAAAACCGCTTTATCTACAACATCTAACGCACCGGAGATAACTATCTGCCCCGGGCAATTTAAATTTGCGATCTCCGCGCCCGTTTCTTCACATATCTTCTCAGTATTTTTTAGATCAAGTCCAAGTAGGGATGCCATCTTACCCGGATTTGACCTTGACACATCCTCCATAAACTGCCCTCTTAAGCGCACCAGTTTTACCGCGTCACTAAATGCTAATGATTCCGCGGCAACCAGTGCTGTATACTCTCCCAAACTAAGGCCTAGCGCTACCTGCGGCGTAAACTCTGACCTCTCCAAAAGATGTGCGCGTAATACCGCGATAGATGTAACAAGAATAGCAACCTGGCAATTTTGCGTCTTTGTCAGTTCCTCTGAGGGGCCTTCAAAACATAGGCGCGCTAAATCAAATTTTAAGATATCATTCGCCTGATCATATGTCTTCTTAACAATATCATGTTTCTTATAAAGCGCCTTGCCCATACCTACATACTGGGCGCCTTGCCCTGGAAATATAAAAGCTGTCTCTACCATTTTAGAACTATTGACCCCCATGTAAAGCCAGCGCCAAAAGCTACCAGAACAACAATATCTCCCTTTTTAATTCTCTTCTCTTTCACAGCTTCGCATAGAGCTATTATTGTGGATGCGGCTGAAACATTGCCATACTTTGCGACATTAAGATATACCTTGTCCTCAGGAAGCCCGATTCTCTTTCTTACAGAATTAATAATTCTTATATTCGCCTGGTGAGGTATCAAAAGAGATATATCCTTGCATCCTAAGTGAGCATCGCAAACAGCATGTGTCGCGGCATCTGTCATAAGCCTAACAGCAGATTTAAAGACTTCGGTGCCACTCATTTTTATATAATGGAGTCTGTTTTTTAAGGTATCCTTTGAAGCGGGATTTCGCGAACCCCCTCCGGGGAGATATAGCAGGTTAGCAAGGTCACCATCAGCTCCAAGATAGTGCGACAATATCCCGCCTGAAGTGACAGGCTGCAGTACAGCCGCGCCAGCACCATCACCAAAGAGTACACATGTATTTCTGTCAGTATAATCTGTAGCTGATGTAAGCACCTCAACGCCTATTACAAGGGCGTTTTTATACATTCCTGAATCTATAAAATGTCTTGCTGTAACCAAACCATAAATAAATCCTGAACAGGCTGCTCCGATATCAAAACAGGCGGCATTCTTTGCCCCTATCTTCGACTGGACAAAACATGCTGTTGAGGGAAATGGCATATCAGGGGTTATTGTAGCGACTATAATTAACTCGATATCTTCGGGCTTTAGCTTTGCTGATTCGAGAGCCTTTTTCGCTGCTTTTGCGGCAAGGGCGCTTGAGGGAGTACCGGGTTGCGCGATCCTGCGCTTTTCAATACCTGTTCTGCTAGTTATCCATTCATCTGATGTATCAACCATCTTTTCAAGATCTTGATTTGTAAGCACTTTTTTTGGTACGTACATGCCAAGGCCCGTGATACCAACCAGTTTCTTGTTCGTCATCTAAAATAATCCTTTCTACAATGCGATAGCATCCATAATATGTTGGTTTATCTGTAATTCCACGAAGGCCGCTGCTTCTCTTATCGCGTTCTTTATAGCTTTTGCTGAGGAACCCCCGTGTCCGATAATTGTAACCCCGTTGACACCAAGAAGAGGCGCGCCGCCATATTCAGAATAATCTATCTCCTTCTTAAGAGCGTTAAATGCCGGCATACTAAGAAACGCGCCAATCTGCGTTAGTATGCCCTCTTTCAATTTTCTTTTTAGGAATATACTGAGAGTATGCGCGAGTGATTCCGAAACCTTTAAAACTACATTGCCAACAAATCCATCACAGACTATAACATCATACTCACCTGTATATATATCGCCGCCCTCAACATTCCCTATGAATTTTAAGGCGCTTGAATTAAGTAACCGATGGGTCTCTTTTATAAAATCTGTGCCCTTCGCTTCTTCTCCCCCTACATTTAAAAGTCCTACTTTAACAACCTTCTTATTAAGCAGGTGCCTCTGCAAAACGTCACCCATTATACCATACTGTAAGAGATGCTCCGGCTTAGGATTAATATTCGCACCAACATCAATGAGCAAGCAAAGATCCTTTAAAGTAGGATATATCATGCTTATACCTGGACGATGGACACCTTTTAAAAGCCCCATCCTTAATGCTACCGCGCAAACAACCGCGCCGGTATTACCGGCTGAAACAAGCGCGTCAACCTTGCCATCGCGCAAAAGTCGTGCCCCTACGTTAACGGAAGAATCTCTTTTTCTGCGAACACTCAACGCAGCCGGTTCATCCATGCCGATAACCTCAGAAGCGTGGCATACAGAGATACTCTTCGGCGCGTTAACGCCTTTTTTAAAGAGCTCCTGCTGAATAATAGTATTGTCGCCAACAAGAACTATATCATATCCGAATTCACGGGCTGCCATGACCGCACCTTCTATATTAATATAAGGTGCGTTGTCACCGCCCATCGCATCTATTGCGATACGCATATATATTGTTACTCCTTTTATTTCTTAGGCTTTTTGGCTTTTTCTTTTTTTACTATGATCTGCCTGCCCTTATAATACCCGCATTTTGCGCAAACATGATGCGGGAGAATCGCATTGCCACAATTGGTGCATTTAGCGACAGATGGCTCATCAAGCTTATAATGGGTGCGCCTCTTTTTTCCTCTTGTCTTTGAGTGTCTTCTTTTTGGTGTACTCACTTTTTAGTGCCTCCATTTGACTTATATTTACAATCGTTTGTTTTTTAATCGAAGATAATCAGAGTTTAATGCTGCATATCAACCTCTACTATCTTGTTTCGACTTGTGCCACCTGCAATAATACGTATATCAGATTTTTTAACCTTGTAATATTCGGACAAAACCCCTATAAGCGCCTTGTTGGCTTTTCCATCAGCCGGTACCTGTCTAATATAAACCTTCAAATCACCATCAGGACCCCTAACAACTTCCTCTCTTGATGATCCTGGACGAACCTTGAGAGACATCTTCACCTTAATTTTAAAGCGAAATCTGTAAGCGTCCGAACCAGAAAACTTTGAATAAATAGTAGGCAAAGGACCGCTATAATTGGTGATATATCAACAGCCCAGAACTGCATCTTAAAGACCCTTCTTATAGGAGCTAAAATAGGGTCTGTTGTCCGCTGCAAAAACTGCACAATCGGATTAAAGGGATCGGGGTTCACCCAGCTGATAAGCGACCTGATTATTATAATCCAGTATAGTAATGTAATAATAATATCGAGCAGGCGCGCTATACTTAATAATAGATTCCCTATAATAAACATCACTACCCTCCCCTTACTGGCGCGAAAGCTGCTTTGACTTCTTGGCAGCTGCCTTCAATGCTACTTTTACAGTCTGTCCAAAACCTTTTTTCTTAAAAATCTTTATTGCAGCTTCTGTTGTTCCGCCCTCTGATGTCACATTCTTACGCAATGTTACAGGCTCTCCTGCTAAGGAATACTGTAACAGACTTGATCCAAATGCTGTTTGCGTAACAAGTTTTAACGCTATTGATTTTTTTAAACCTAAGGATTGAGCCGCATCAACCATAGCCTCCATAAGGAGAAAAAAATACGCGGGCCCGCTTCCTGATACCGCGGTTACCGCATCAATATCTTTCTCATTCAATAGTATCGTTTCACCGACACATCCATAGATACTTTCAGCTATTTTTATATCAGACTTTTTAGACCTTTTGCTTGCCGCGATCGCGGTCATCGCGAAGCCTATTAACGCAGGGGTATTGGGCATCACCCTTACCACTCTACTTGCGCCTGTTTTTCTTTTGATAAAATCTGTTGCAATGCCCGCAACGTTTGATATAACAAGCTTCGCTTTGATAGCTTGCGCTATTTCACTAAGTACAGCCCCCATATCCTTTGGCTTAATTGCTAGGATTATTATATCAGAACTATTCGCGGCTTTAACATTGGAAGCAGTAACTCTTACACGATAAGTCTTTTTTATAAATCTCAATCGTGAATCACGATTATCAGAGACAATAATATGTGATCTAGTTAATAGCTTTCTCGAGACAAGCCCCTTGAGTAAGGCTTCTCCCATATTTCCACAACCTAATATCGCTATTCTTTTTTTCATTCAATCCTTAAAATTGCCGGGCTTCTTGCCAAAGCTAAATACCTGCCAAATCACTCCTTCATCCTACTACAAAACAAGTTCATATCTGGTTAGAAAATAGAGCGGTCCCAATTCGTACATAAGTAGCGCCTTCCTCGATCGCTACCTCAAAATCCTGAGTCATACCCATTGAAAGCTCTCTTATGTCTGTATTGGGAATATCTTCTTTTAATAGGTCATCTCTTAATGTAGACAGGCTCTTAAAATATGGCCTCGCGTCTTCTTGAACTTCTGAAAAAGGCGCCATTGTCATCAGGCCTTTTACATGTAAGTTAGATAACTGAGATACTTCTTTGATAAAACTGCAAGCATCACCTGACCTGATACCGTATTTTGCATCTTCTCCAGAGACATTAACTTCTACAAAACAGTCTATGTGCTTTTTAACCTCTTTAGCCTGCCTGCTCAATTCTATAGCAAGCCTTAAGCTATCCAAAGAATGAATCGTATTAAAAACCTTTAGGCATTTTCTCACTTTATTGGTCTGCAGATGGCCTATCATATGCCATCTTAGGCCAACTGATAGCACACCCAAACCATCAAACTTTGAAAGAGCGTCATTAACCCTGTTTTCGCCAATATCTGTCACGCCAAGAGCTAGGGCTTGTCTTAACTGATCTGTTCCAACACTCTTTGTAACGCAGATTAAGTTAATTTCCTTAGGATTCCGACCTGACCTTTTAGCTGACTCTTCTATTCTTTGCTTAACATGAGCGAGATTTTGCGCAATCATTTTTTATACTTTATCATAATATAATACTCAAGTCAATATATTTTAGAATAGCATGCCAATAACGCGCTGACTTACAAAAAATGTTACTCATTTATATCAAGTTGCTTATGGCCTTGACTTTAGTAGCATATTGGATTTTTTTGCCATGGATTCAGATTAATAGCATAAATACCAACGTTGCAAAGGCAGAAGGTATAAGCAATATTTTTATTTGCTCTCTTACTTTATATTAAAAATAATCAGTATACAACCTGCGAGCATAATCCGCCATTGCCGCTATCCAATTTTTAGGGCCCATCTTGAAGATTGATTTTCTAGACTGCTTAACTATACTACCCATCTTAAGCAAGCCAACAGCAGTCGCGTAAATATGGCTTGGGATAGGTTTCGGCGCTGAACCTAAATTCATTATATGCCCCATCTTTACAGGAAGATTAAGGACCCTCTCCGCTAATTCGAGAACACCATCCATTATCACGGGCTGGCCGCAAATTACAGCCCCGCTTGAAGCGTTATCAACATACCCTGAAGCATCCAGTTCTCTCTTAACCGCGTTAAAAAGTTTGGTATATTCCTCAATAAGTATAGCCTTTAACTTTACGCGCGATATCGCTTTCCGCCTTGATGCGACAGTCAGGTATATCTGCTCATCTTTTTCAGCATCCTCTATCGTATTGCTTTCTATCTTTAGTTTCTCAGCCATGCCTTCAGGAAGAGAAAGCTTCTCCGCGATTCGTTTTGTTATATTATCTCCGCCTAATGGCAGAATTTTCAGAAAAACCGGCCTCGATTCAACATACACAAGTATCTCTGTTATATCAGCACCGATATCAATAAAAACTATTCCTAGACTTTTTTCATGTTGGGAAACAGAAGAAGCTGATGTTGCCAATGGTGAGATTATATAGCCTCCTACGCCTATACCTGACTGGCTGATAGCCTTTTTAAGATTATCAATGATAGATATTTTTGCTGTGATAAGAAATAGTTCTGCCTCGAGCTTGATGCCAAACATGCCAACAGGGTTAACAATGCCCTTTTCACCATCTACAATAAAACCTCTTCTCGCGGAGTAAACAATATCTCGTTCGTAGGGCATATGTATAGCTTTCGCGTTCGCTATTACTCTATGCAAGTCATGCCTTGTAATCTCGTTATCCCTATCAGAGATTGCTACCTCACCATGCGATAAAACACCTTTTAAGTGGGTACCTGAG
>Ga0208902_1000750_pt1 | contig 16231 bp, 6 predicted proteins | sample AntAceMetag02UKH_FD_184767 | JGI IMG/M metagenome (GOLD analysis project Ga0208902, IMG submission 184767) | Saline lake microbial communities from Ace Lake, Antarctica - Antarctic Ace Lake Metagenome 02UKH (SPAdes) (version 2) | ecosystem: Environmental > Aquatic > Non-marine Saline and Alkaline...
GTGCTCTCCAGCTCCTGATCTTTTTGCTCGAGCTCCCTCTTGAGCTGAGAAAATCTCAGATCCGCATTTTCCTTTTCGGCTACGAGTCTATTAAATCTATTGGCAGTGCTCTCCAGCTCTGCCAGCTTTAATTTCAAGATCTGATTTTCTGCCTGCCTTGCCTCAAATTCTCCCTTGGCCTTTACGTTTCTATCCTTTTCTTTCAATAGATCCCTGCTCAATATCTCAGAGACCTTTGTCGCATCCTCGAACTTATTTTTTGCCAAAAGGTTTTCTTCGTATGCCTTGGAAAGCTGGGATTCCAGGTCCTTTCTATCTCCCTTTAATTCTTCGATATGGAGTTCCTTCGGCAAAAATGCCTCTTTTAATTTCTTAAGCTCTACCTCCATGACGACCTTTTGTCTCAAGAGGTCAGAAACAAAGTAATCTGATTCCACATCCTTTAATCTCTTCTCAAGGAAATACTTGCCTTTCTTCGCCCTGGCCAAGTCTTTATTCAAGGCCTCTTTCTCTTTTGAGAGTTTCTTATATTTGTATTCCAGGTCCTCATTCCTCGTTTCCAAAGAGCTCAGCTCCATGCTCACTACATCCAGCCTCGCTTTTAGATCCACGTTTTCTTCATCTAATGACGTGATTTCTCTATTCAATCTATCCATACTGGTCTTAAATAGATCTTCCAGGCTTACATATTCGTCGGAAAGCTCTTCTTTCGCGATAAAGAACCAGCCGGCGGTAAAACTACTTAGGAGGACAAGTGATACTAAGATCCAGAGGATGGAACGAAGGGTTTTATCCATATATTATATTTAAGCTTTCGTAACTTTACACTTGTGCAATGCTCAAGTGTAAAGTTAATGACTTCGCGTGGCCTTCTTACCTTTTATAATATTTATTATACCATACATCTTGCCCTTAACAAGCATAAATAATTCTTTCGGCTTGATGAACAGGACTCTTAGATCCTCAAAGATAAGATAAATACTCGGGACCAAAAACAGCGTCAATATAGTAGATGATGCCATACCGCTTATAACAGTAACAGCCAGGGGTGACCATAGATTTGAAGATTCACTTTTATCAAATGCCATTGGCATAAGGCCTAAGATTGTTGTCGAGGTTGTCATGGCAATCGGCCTTAGGCGATCCTGTCCTGCTGCCAGCAATGCTTTCAATAAAGCCATTTCATGCCTTTTCCTTAAAAAATTCACCCTGTCCACCAGAACGATCGCATTGTTGACGACTATGCCTGCAAGCATTATGGTGCCTATTATGACGCCCATGCTTATGGGCTTATCCGTGATCTTTAACCCAAGTATTATGCCTATGGCTGACAAAGGCACAGAGATCATTATTATAACTGGCTGGATATATGATTCAAAAAGCGAGGCAAGGACTAAATAGACCAAAAAGATCGTTATCCATAAAATCCCCGGCATGTGGAAATAAGGCGGCTTAAAAGAAATGGGCGGCTGCGTCAGCTCCCTGTCGTTCTTTAACTTTCTCTCAAAATCACCGCCGATCCTGTAATAATAATCCTTTGGGAACTCCATATCAGCCAGATTGGTCTTGATCTTTCTTACTGCATCCAGGAGAGAACCTGTTGTCGCGAGCGCTGTTATGTGTATGACCCTCGTCTTATTTTTTCGGACTATCTCTGCAGAGCCGATCTGCGGAATAAAATCTGCCACCTGCTCAAGCATTATAGGATGGCCCTCTTTTGAAAAAAGCACTAATTTCCTTAGATCATCCAGCCTCTTTCTGTCTTCCTCTCTCAGGCGGGACACCGTCTCTAGCTCTCTAGACTCTGTATGATACAGCGTGGCCCTCAGTCCCCTTATCTCAGAATGCAAGGTGTCTGCTATATCCTTTGTCGTGAGGTCGTAGAGCGCTGCATTATTTTTATCCACGGCGATCCCCCATTCAGGCCTGCCGCTTATCCTGGACATCCTTATATCCTCAAAACCCTCTATTACGCCGATCCTCGTTGCGATCGACACTGCGAGCTCTTTTAATATATCGTATTCATAGCCATAGAGATCCAGCACTACCTCTTTTAGATTTTTTTCCACTACCTCTGAAAAGTAGATAAAGCCGCCCTTGTACTTCTGCTCAACTGGCCTTACTCGTTCGCGTATTTCATCCATGATGATCATTGTCGAGCGCTTGCGCTGTGCAAGCGGCACCAGCTTTACATATAGCTTGCCCGACCAGGGCTCTACCCGGGAGGTAAAGGTCTTTATTTCCTTTATATCAGAAAGGAACAGTTCTATCTCTTTGACCATATCATCAGTGACATCGAGCTTTGCGCCTGGCTCAAGCTCGCAAAACATGGTAAATCTCCCCTCTTCTGCACCTGCCATAAATTCTCTCTGCTGCCACATATTAGTCCCTAAAAAAAGGCTGACAAAAAGCAAAAGCCCAAAGGCTGCCAGCGCAAAGATATACCTAAACCTTAAACCAAGCCCAAGGAAATCCCTGTAGAACTTAGCCATGTCTGGCAAAACAAGCTTTTTAAAAAGAGCCTTCTTGGTCTTTTTTCTGGGCGGAGGTTTCTTCTTTATGAGGTCTGAGAGCATTGGGACAAGCGTCAGCGCCACAAATAGCGAACTTAAAAGCGAATAGGTCACAGTCAATGCAAGTCCGCTCCAGAGCATCTGAGTCGCCTTGTTCACAAATACAAAAGGCAGGAATACGATTATAGTAGTGACGGTAGAGGCGACTATTGCAAGCCCCACTTCAGACGTGCCGTCTACGACTGATGCAGTATACTTCGCCTTCCAGTCTGCTTTTGAAAAATCAACCGACTTTTTTTTCTTGTCAATGCTATCCAGTACGACTATAGAATTATCGACAAGCATTCCTATGCCGAGGGCAAGGCCGCTTAATGTCATGACATTTATGGATATCTTGTAAAAAAACATCAGTATAAAAGTAGCCATCACTGATATGGGAATGGTTGCGGCTATAATAGAGGTAACCCTTGGGTTTCTTAAAAATACCAATAGTATTAAAACAGCGAGCATAGCGCCATAAAGAAGCGATGTCTTTACGGCATTTATTGCCTCTTTTATTGCAATCGACTGATTCAAGGTCGCCTTTATGATAATATTCTTATCAAGGCCCTGTTTTAATTGCTCTAGCTCCTCCTCAACATCTGAGACCACCTGTATTGTATTTGCAGTTGATTCCTTTTGTATATAGATAGAGACTACGGGCTCCATGTGTGTCCTGGCATAACTCGTGGGCTCCAGAAACGAATCCCTTACCCTGGCGATCTCTTTAAGTTTAATGATCGAGCCCTGCGGGGTAGTTGTGATCCCGAGATTTCTTATATCACTGAGAGACTTGAACTCCCCCATGATCCTTACCAGAAATTTATTCCTATTTTGCTCGACATCACCTGCGAGCAGGTTCAGGTTATTTGCGCCGAGCGAATTCACGACCTGCTCCATCGGGATGTTGTACTGATACAGCTTGTGCTTATCTATCTCGACCAGTATCTTCCGCTCTCTGCCGCCATACACATCCACGTTTGCAACGCCCCCTACGCGCAATATGCGCTCCTTCATCTGCTCGTCAACGATCTTGCGCAGCATCTCAGGTGTGTAGCCCTTTGCCATGACAGCCAGGAGAAGCACAGGCATGTCTGACTCTTTGTACTGGGCAATAATAGGCTTTTGTATTTCCTTTGGTAATTTATCGCGGATCTTTGAAAATTTTTCCCTTACCTCAAGCGCGGCAAAATCCATGTTTGTGCCTGGTTCAAATTCAAGCCAGACCCGGGATTCGCCTGCCTTTGAAGTAGAGTATATATTTTCAAGATAACTCACTGTGCTGACTGCCTCTTCAACATGTCTTGTCACAAGCGCCTCTACCTCTTGTGGAGGCATGCCGCCTCTAATGGCAATTATTATGCTTATATCTCCGTATGCTATGTTGGGTTTTAATTCAACTGGAAGGCGGGTCAGGGACACAACACCCACAAGCAATATTGCCAGGAACAGCATGAATATTGTTACGGGTCGTTTGACTGAGAATTCGGATAGGTTCATGGTTACTCGCTGCTTTTCAAACCCGTCCGCCTAAGGCGGACGGGTTTGAAAAGCCTATTTAAGTTCGTACCACCTGCCTGGTCCTAGTGGACCTTGACTCGCAAGTAGACTTCTATCTGTCAGTTCTTTTAGATCCCTTGCGGCAGTTGGAACAGATACCTTGAAATGGGTCGCATATTCTTTGCGAGTAATAGTCTTTATCTTTTTTAGATACTCTAAAAGTTTTCTCTGTCTTTTATTGAGCCTTGGGGCTTCTGGTTTTTGAGTATCGACCTCGGGTTCAGGTTCATGTGAAGGTCCCGGCTCAGAGACTTTAGGTTTAGGCAAAGCCTCTGGTTTTAACTCAAGCATTTCTATTACTTTTTTTTCTTCTTTAGGCTCTTCTGCCTGCCCCGTACCCTTGCGGTTCGAGGTCTCTTGTTCTTTAACAATATCAGGCTTTGCCTTTGGTCCAGGGAGTTCCAGCTCTATCTTAGGAGACGGCAAAATAAGAGGTTTTGTCTTTGGGCTGGGTTTTATCTTTGGCGCTGTCACAATTGCCCTTACTGGTGCTGGCACTGCGATTTTAGCAGTCTTGAAAACAGACCCTCTCTCTAGCATCTCTGCAACAATTGTATAAACACACGGTATTACCAAAAGCGTCAGGATAGTTGAGACCACAAGGCCGCCCATTACTGTTATTGCCATGGGGCTCTGCATCTCAGACCCTTTTGCAATGCCCAATGCCAGAGGTAAAAGCCCAAGCACTGTTGTCATAGTGGTCATAAATATCGGCCTGATCCTTGTCCTGCCAGACTCAATAACTGAATCAATAAGATCCATGCCGCTCTTACGCATCCTATTTATAGAATCTATCAGAATAATACCATTATTTACGACGATGCCTCCGAGCATGATCACGCCGAGTATGACTACGACGCTTACTGGCGTCCTTGTCAAAAAGAGCGCGCCTAAAACACCTATCAGAGACAATGGCACTGTAAACATAATAACAAATGGCTGCCACAGGGACTCAAACTGCGCTGCCATTATCATATACACCAGAAGTATCGAAAGTATTAATGCAAACCTCAGAGAATCAAATGACTCGCTCATCTGCTGGCTCTCACCAGATATGGCTATAGTAAGTTCTTTTTCCTGGGCGCCCACTGTTCCTGTATATCCTATCTTTTGCCTTTCAATCCCTGCCTTTAATAATTCTATATCAGTAATTACCTTATCCAATGACCTGCCAGCTATATTTGCTGTAACAAGGGCTGCCCTCTGCTGGTCCAGTCTTTTTATTTCACTCGGGCCCACACCCTGTGTTATATATGCCACTTCTGATAAGGGCACTTCAATCCCAAGAGGCGAATGTATGAGTATATTCCTGAGCTTGGAAAGCCTTGAGCGGTCTTCTTTTCTCAGCCTTACCCTTACATCTATTTCACGGCCCTCTTCTTTAAATCGTGTAGCTATGACACCTTTCACAGCTGCATGCGCAGATTGCGCAATCACGCCTGTTGAAAGATTATAGAGGGCTGACTTGTCCTTTATAATATTCACCTTTGTCTCAGGCGAAGGCATGCTAAGGCTTGTACGTATCCCGTATATGCCTCTTATTTTTGAGAGCCCCATCTGCATATCCTCTGAGATCTCCTTGATCTTTTTAAGGTCCTTTCCTTTTATCTCAATAACTATGGGCGCAGACCCCTGCATTGCTGACTTAAAAACACTCTCCTGTAAAACATATTCTATATTAGCGCCTTCCATATTCACTGTCTCAAACTTCTTTTTTAACCGCTCTATCACTTCTGAGGTAGGCCTGCCGCTTTTCTTCAGATTCACTATGATCTGCGACTGATGAGACCCCATCGTTTCAAGTCCCTGGGCATAATCCCTTTTCTTGCTTGAGCCGATGCTCACAGCAACCCCTTCTATCTCTTCTGTCTCTAATAAAATTCCCTCTATTCTTTTTACGACCCTGTCAGTCACGTTTAATTTTGCGCCGCTTGGCATGTTTGCCTTCATAATAAACTCTCGCTGGTCGACCTTTGGCATAAATTCCTTGTCCAGAAATAAAAATAGATTCATGCTCACGAAGAATAACACGATCACGCCGATCAGAAAGACCCATCTCATCTTCAAAATTATCCTTGCAAATTTCACATAGGACTCGCCAAACTTGGATAGAAAAACATTCTCCTCTTTTTGCTTCAGGGCCTTGGGCTGGCGGCCTTTTATGGACGCCAGACGCGGTATAAGAGAAAGCGCGACTACTAAAGATGCCAGAAGAGAAAATGTGACTGTAAAGGCCAGCTCCTTAAAGAGCTGGCCTGCAACGCCTACGACAAATATCATTGGCAAAAATACTGCCACAGTGGTCAAGGTAGAAGAAAATATCGCGCCTGAAACTTCGTTCGCGCCTTCTTTAGCAGACTCCTTTATATCCTTATTTTTATTAAGATGGCTGTGTATGTTCTCAATTACGACTATGGCATTATCAACAAGCATACCTATGCCAAGGGCAAGCCCGCCTAAAGAAAGCATGTTTAATGTGATCCCGTTGAAATACATCAGACTGAACGCGACCATGATGGATATAGGCATTGAGAACGCAACAATGACCGCGGCCTTGATATTTCTCAGGAATATAAAAAGCACTATGAAGGCAAGGAAACCGCCCTGGACAGCTGCCTCCATTACGCCGCGTATTGACTGTTTTATAAATATAGACTGGTCATAAATGATCTCTACATCAATGTTAGAGGGAAGCTCTTCTCTTATCTCAGCCAATCTCTCTCTTACCTTCTCGGCAACGCGCAATGTATTGACGCCTGCCTGTTTTTGCACAGCTATGGATATATTATCGTTTCCGTTATAACGCGAGATGCTTGTCTTGTCCTGGAAGGTGTCTTTTATCTGGGCAATATCTTTTAAAAGTATCAGGCGGGATTCCTTGACCGCGCCCTCATGGTCCGCCTGCTGCTTGGCCATGTTGGCCTTGCCAAACCTATGCTCTAAGTCATCCTTGCCCACTACTGTCTCTTCTATATCAGGGACCATCTGAAACTCTCCCATGGTCCTTATAAGATATTCGTAGAAATGCTCCTCTATTGTGCCAGCTGGATAATTTAGATTTGAAGACTTTAAGGCATCAGTAACATTTGTTATAGAAACGCCTGAGGCCTGCAATCTCCCTGCGTCAATAGAAACAAGTATCTCTCTTTCCAACCCGCCGCTTATGTTGCTGGATGCGACCCCTTCTACCTTTTCAAGTTCGTCTTTTATGAATTTTCTTGAAAGTCTGAGGAGTTCAGCCTGCGACTGCTCACCCGTAATGCTAAGGGTAAGGACAGGCAGTTCAAACGGATTAAATTTCATGACAATCGGGTCGCTGGAACCCAAAGGCAATCTTTCTTTTATAAGATCTATCTTTTCCCGGACACCCAGGGAGGCAAAATCCATACTCGTGCCCCAGTTAAATTCAGCAATGACAATCGAGACGCCTTCTTTTGAAACAGATGAGATGCGTTTCATCTTGCTTACTGTGCCGACTGCCTCTTCTATTATCTTTGTGATAAGGGTCTCTACTTCTTCCGGGGCTGCATTTTCATAGCTTGTTACTATTGTGATCTGCGGATAGGTAATGGAAGGAAATAATTCTTGCGGGAGCCGCGTAAGGGATATGAGACCGAGCATTAATACCCCTACAAAAAACATCGAGGTCGTTACTGGCCTGTCTACTGAGAATTCTGGAAGTCTCATGGCTCATTTCTTTTTTTATTCTTCTTCCAGCATGCCTTCCTGTACCTCGATGATATTCACAGACATGCCGTCTTTTAGCTCCTGAGGCGTATCAGTAACCACTAACTCATTCTCGTATAAACCAGACTCTATGACAGCGTAATCCGTGGTAATGTAAGCTACCTGAACATCCCTCGAAGAGACTTGGTTAGATTCGTCAGCAACAAAGACCTTGTAGACGCCTTCATCAGTCTTGCTTAAACTCATGCTTGGTATGACCAGTGCATTGTAAAACTCAGCCACAGTAATCATGGCCCTTGCAAACATGCCTGGCAAGAGCATTGCGTCTTCATTTTCTATACCTACCTTCACGGTGAGGGTCCTGGACTTTCCTTCAATAACAGGGTACACATAATCTGTCGTCCCTGTAAAAATCATGCCTGGATACGCATCGACTGTTACAGTCGTCTCCAGGCCAAGCGCTATCTTATTTATGTCCTTCTCTACTATGCCTAGCTCCAGAAATACCTTCATCGTGTCATATAAAACGGCTATCTTATCCTGACCTGTAACAAATTCTCCCACCTCAGCATCTCTTGAGCCCAACACGCCATCACGCGGGGCAAAGAGATTTGTCTTATTAAGCTCTAACTTGGCTGATTCAAGCTCGACCTTTGCTGATTCGACCTGGAGCCTTGCGCCCTCGACCTCCAGCTCCATCTCTTCTAACTTTGCCTTAATAATACCGCCTATATCATAAAGATTACTGATGACCTCGAGCTTTTTTTCTGCTGTCTTGAGCTGGACTTTGGCAATCTCTATTTTACTCTTTGCATATTCTACCTTTAGGTCTGCGTCTTTTTTACCCAGTGTTGCTATAAGGTCATCCCTGTAAATAATATCGCCTTCTCTGAAATTAATGGCCTCAATAGTACCGTTTATCTCGAACTTAAGGTCTATCTCGAGCGAACCTCTTACTGTGCCCATTACAGGGAGCTCATCCTTAAAATCTGTCAATGCCGCCCTAAAGGTCCTCACAGACACTGCCTCTGATGCCTGGCCAGGCATACCCTCAGGCGCACCCTCAGGCGTCTCAGCTTGTTTTTCTCTGCCTATGGCGGGTAATTTAAACTTTCCTATAGGCGTCTTTTTGATAAAAGTCACGCCCCACACCACTAAAAACCCCACCACCCACAAAAGAATAAACCCTAATAATATTTTCTTAGTCTTTTTCATATCAACCTTATTCCGTGTTACCACCCCCGGTCCCGTCCGCCTTAGGCGGACGGGACCGGGGGTGGTCAGTTTCGCAATTATTCCAGATTCGCCAGCATTATGCTGCCGTCGTACGATAGCAATGCATAGCCTGTTGACCTGTTTAACTTTGAAAGGGCCTGAAGCAGGCTCCCCACTGATTCTATATAAAATGTCTGCTCGTCGGTAAATTGCATATGAGACCTTAAAAGTCCTGAAAACGGCACCTCATTCAGCTCAGCCTGCGCCTTTGCGATCTTGAGCTCCTCTTTTTTATGGCTGACCTTTTTAAGATTGCTCTCTATCTGAAGCAGTCCCTTTTTGTAATTCAGGTATGACTCTTTTACCTCTTTCAAAATAGCGTCCTGTGTCTTTTGCAGCTCTGCCCTGGCCTTGCTGAATGCTATCTCAGATGATTTTTTTTCAGAAAAACTCTGAAGATTATCCAGAAGCCCTAACTCTACTGACCTACTAATAGATTCTGTCCTTGTAGACTGGCCGTGTTTCTCGCTTGTCTCTTCTTTTGTGTAGACAGCAGATAGTGTATTTCCTCCCAGAGGCTTGGATGCCTTAAGTCCTATAAACCAGTCTTTAGCCAGTTCCAGGCTCTCGCTTTCATATGCGCCTCCTGATTTACCATATGAACCTGTAAGATCGACCTTAAATTGATTCTTGCTGATAGCGATCTTACGCTCATAGTCATTGAAATCTACCATGTATCCCTTGGATTTTATGTCTGGCCTGTATTTAAAGGCCATGTCAATGCACTGTTCCAAAGACACGTCCAGATGAACAGGCTGCCAGGCATTAAAATCCAGGTCTACATCAGCAAACTCACTAAGCTCTTCCGTGTCCTTGACATTCATTGCCTGCGCCAGGGTAAGCCTTGCCATGGCCAGTTCATTCTGGCTCGAGGCCACCTGGTATTTGATCTGTTTAAGCTTGGACTCTACCTCAAGGAACTCGACCTTTGTGGTTAATCCAACATCAAATCTCTTCTTTGCAATATCAAAGATCTTCTCTACCTCTTTTAAAAGGGATTCTTGCAGCCTGAGCGCTGCCCTGTTAGTTATATATGAATAATAAGCCTCCTCGACATCACCCCTGAGGTCATGGCTGATCTTATCATAGTTATATTTCGAGGCCTTCATGTTGCTGACTGCCTGCTTTACTGCGTATTTAAGCCGCCAGCCATAATAGAGCGGATATTCAAATTTTACTTTATACTCCTTGTCTGTAAAATCCTGTGTCAGGGCAGTTGTCAATCCTATAGTCTCTAAGTAATTCAGTGTCGCTGCAGGATATAGCGCGCGATTTGCTTCCCTGATCTTTAACCTTGAAAGCTCTATCTCTTCCTGCGCGATCTTAGCCCCTATACGATTCTCCAGCGCAACATCCACCATCTCATCCAAGCCACCACCCACGACCCCGGGTCGGCCCGACCCGGGGTCGTGGGTGGTTAGTTTCTTCACCCTTAACCCATGCCCCGTACCCGAGCTAAACGAGTGGTTCGGGGCATGAGTTCCGAGATTTTCAAAGATTATCGGCAGATCTAACCACAGCTCTTCATCTCCTAGTTCCTCTGGAAATGGCTGGTACAAATCATACGACCGGGCTGCTTTTAGAGAGCTCTCGTCAAGCTCATCATTGCCGGATGACTCTGAAATATACGCGTCCTTTAGCTCTCCCCATGGAGAAAGCAAGACTTTTATCTTTAACTCGCCTTTTGAGCTGTCCAACACAGCAGTGCTTGGCGTCTCAATAGACCGAAATATATCCTTTGACAGAGATATTATATATTGGGTAATAGATTCTTTTGATTCTGAATAGGAGAGTAACTCAGTGGGATAGATTGATACAATTAAACTAAATAAAGCAACATAAAATAGTATGACATACTTTTTATCCATAACCGCTCCTGGTAACGGCAAAGTATATCACACGATTACTCTTTTGTCAATATAGGGTTACAAAAAATATGATACGGTTATGATACGGTTCAGGCTTTCACAAACACATTCCTGATTACAACGCTTGCACCACCCAATGCAACTGCTTCTTTTCCCAGCTGCGCAGGTATTATCTTTACGACATTGGCTGGCTCTTCAAATGCCCATTTTCTTACAGTCCTTCTTAGCGGTTCCAGGAATAGACTGCCTGATTTTTCAATACCTCCGCCTATAATGACTATCTCAGGATTAAATAGATTTACCAGATATGCGACCCTGACGCCCAGATTCACAGCAGCGTCCTCTAATAATTCTATGGCAAGCGTGTCACCGGACTTGGCTGCCTCGATTATGTTGTCGACTGTCAGCGTATCCAGGCTCTTGTCTGAAAACTCTGATATCCTGGACGCCACCTTTTCTGTATTTATCAGTCTCTTTGCCTGGCTTATAAGTCCCAGGTCAAGGCCCATTGGCAGGAACAGGGACATATTCTTAGAAAGCTTCATGTAGTCGCCGTTCCTTGGATAATTAATGCGTATCTCCCCTGCGCTTCCACTAGCCCCGCAATATATGCCTCCCTTTATTATGATACCACTGCCGACATCAGAATACATATATATGACATCCTCGACATCCATTGGAAGGGCATGCATCTTCTCGCCAAACGCGGCAAATGTCGCATCGTTTCCAAGGAAGCTTGGCATATTAAATTTCTCCTGGATCATACCCTTTAAAGATATATAGCTTGTGCGTATGCCATTCTTCGTAGAATCCCTTACAGTACCAAGGTTCTCGTCTATGACTCCTCCCAGGCCGATCCCAACGCCTTTGACCTTTTCCTTGACACCCTTCTTATTCATCAATTCACTTATCATATCAATGGATTTGTCAATGATCTTATCCATAGAGTCTTTTTCTCTTTTTTTCTCGATCCTGTGCAGTACCCTGCCGGAAAGGTCAGTGACAACGCCTATCATGGTGGCGCCGCCCAAACCAGTGTGGCCGAGGTCAACGCCCATGGCATAAGAATGCCCATCATGCAACTTAACAAGCGTAGGTTTTCTTCCACCGCTCGAGGACTCCATGCCGCTCTCAACCACCATATTTGCACTGATATATGCATTTATATAATTAGATACCGTCACTATATTCAGATCTGTTATCTTGGAAATATCAGCCCTGGTAATAGGCCCATTCCTGCGGATAAGCTCAAGTATGGAAAAATTCTTCTTTTCGTGGTCTGAAAGTAAACTACTTTCTAATATCCTGTTTTCCCTCATAGCTACCATAACAGCCTCCCTCTTTTTTAACTATTGTTAAAATCGTCCGTTATAATAAACTCGCAGCATGTGCTGTGTGTCGAGTGTAGGATAAAAATCTCCGTAAGGACTGGCTGTCGCTCCCCATACAGGAGAAATAACGCTTCCTTCTCCAAACTGTATCACCAAAAGACCGTGCTCTGTCACATCATAATCAAATTCTACAAATACATTGTGGTGGTCTTCGTATTTCAGATCACCGCTCGTATTCAACCTGTATAGATTGTAGGCCTTTGAATATGTGTACTTTAAAAATCCCAGAAGCCTATTGTTAAATTTATACCGCATGCCTGCCCCGAAATGGTTCATATTATCATCTATGGTCTGCGCAAACTTAAAATCATTCTTTGTAAAATCAAGGTCTAAGATAAGGCCCTCAAAAGGTTTTAGTGAAACTCCTACTCGGAAAATATTAAAACGCTCATAAGGCGGCAGGTCAAACCACCCCTGACTGTATAGCTGTGGCACTTCTTTCCTGTATACGTCACTGCCTATGACCTCAGTCGTAAAATAATTGCTGTTTAAAAGCCCATTTGGATAATCACCTGTAGAAAACTTATAGTCGTTTGTGTTCTCAACCACACCAAAAATGCTTATCCAGTCTTCAGGCGCGTATTCGACACCCAGTGAAACAGTAGATACGGACGGGTCTTCTCCATCTTCAACAGCAGCATTCTTCAGGAACTCGCCTGTATCTGCATCATACTTTATAGGGTCTATGCCGCCTTTTGTCTTGGGCAGGTCATGATATATAAATAAAAACTTTGATGTCCACTCTGGATTGACCCTGAAGGTGTTCTCTTCCCTGAAAACACCTTCTATATATTTATTATCCTCAGTATCGTTTACATATCTATAGTCGATAAAGTTATCTACTTTCCCGCCAAAGATCTCTTTTGTATCCAGCCTGACGTTAAATGCATTCCTTCCTATATCCACTCCATCGCCTATCCTGAACGGCTCGATGTCTTCATATTTCATAGAAGTGCCAAGCCAGCTATTGTATTCAAGGGGCTTTTTGAAATGGAGATGCCTTGACCAGAACTGGTCCTTTCTTGTCTCTCTGTAATTTGCAAGGCCTGGGTCAAAGTCTTCGCCCATATGCGTAAACCTGGCGCTCATCTTGCCAAGATTTGTCTCTTTTTTAACGCCTAGATGAGCAGTTATCCCGTCCTTATCTCTTTTGTAGGTCGAGTTTGATTTATCGCTCTCGCTATTACTAAAAGCAAACTCTCCTACTATATTGGTCGCATGATCAAAGTCATAGCTAAAGTCAACACCAAGCACGTTATTGTAAGAATCAAGTTTGTCGTCATCATCATATCCCAGCCTAAAGGTGTCAATAAATCCTATCATCAAATCATCATTCAGATATGTCCTTGTCCTGACTGCGCCAGGGACCTCATTTATGCTGTCATAATCCTGCCACAACCCCTTAGGCGTGGCCACTGTCATTGCAAGGTCAGTATTAGCTAAAAATGGACCTTCAAAAGAAGCTCCTCTGAGCGCAGTAAGCCGTTTTAATTCACTGTCCCTTGTGAAAAATGAAAGGCTATTTGACCACTTACCTCTCCAGAAATCATTAGGAGCAACGCCTGTGTTTACATGGCCCTGTTTCCACTCATCAAGCCATGGACTTGACTCCCAGTATATGTGGTGATTTGAGAGGCCCAATGGGTCATCAGAAGAAAGCGCCTCATCCTGTAGCGCCCATGGGAAAAACTTAAACTTATAATCATCTGTCTCATAATCCAGCCATAGTTCCCTCAGCGGCTGGAATGTATAATCTATCTCTTTCTCAGGCACGGTGAAAGTATTTCCATAAAGATCTGTCATGGTAAAGGCTGGGATCTTGCCATCAGTGACCTTATATTCAGATGTGGCTATAGAAGAGCCTGTATCCAAGGTATAAAGCGTCTCGTTTATAGTGCTCCTTGTCCCTGACCAGTATTTTAACTCTGCTTCGACACTGTCTCCGCTGCCATCTCTGGTAATCGTGAATTTATCAGTCTTTCCGACAAAGCTCCACGGATCCACTGTGATATCAGTATGAAAATTCAGGCCCTGATACTCTTTATTCGTATCAAACACCACAGTTAATCTATCATACACCCTTGTATCAAATGTATTTGTCTTTGGAAACTGGTGGTCCTTCATCCTGAAATTGCGTTCGTTGTAATCCCCGTTTGCCTTTTTCCAGATAAGGTCTTGGCTTGTAGCGCCGAATGACATCTTGTATTCGCCTCTTATCTCGCCACCGTCAATGTTTTCATTCAATGCATCTGTGATCGCCTTTATCCTGTCTTCAGGAAGGCCCTGTGGATCGCTGCGACGAGGCCTGGAATCCATATCTTCTTTGTATTCATGCTCATAGTCTTCATATTCAGATCCTGGCGCGCTCTCTATTTCAGCATAGACCCTTTTTTCTTCTTGGAAATCTGACTCTCTCTTGATCTTATCAGCTCCTTGATAAAATCCCAGCTGGCCCTTCTGGCGCATCCTAAGCTCTGAATTTACAAGATCCAGATATCCTAATGCCTCATCATTCCTGGGGTCAAGCTTGGCTGCCCTCTCCAGGATCTCTCTTGCCTCGTGAAGTTTGCCATGGTGATAATAGTCCACACCTTTACTATATAGCCCAAAGCTCTCTGCAATATGCTGCTCCTGGCCATAGCACGGCGCCACGCACCAAAGCACTAGTACGCTAACCAGCAATATCCTAATTGTATAAAATAATCTAGTCATAATATGATTCGAACTATCCTTTTCAAACCCGTCCGCCTTAGGCGGACAAGTTTGAAAAATCGCTAACTTTACGCTTGAGCATTGCAAGACTGTAAAGTTACTTCCTCCATAATTCCTTCAACCTAAAGTATGCCTTGGTGGGCTTGCGCTCGTCAAGTCCATTAGTCCTTTTCTCCAATGAACATACCCCCCACCATTCCTCATTTATATTCAGATTCTGTGGCGCCTTTATATCAAAATAGTATGCGCCATTAGACCAGCTAGAAAGCGTATCATGCACATACCATCCAATGCCCATCTCTTCATTATACTTCCACCACTCATCTGTCCATTCAAATACAAAACCACCCAGACAGTTTCCAACACCATTTCCATTGACAGTATTTTTTTTAATCTCATTCCATTCAGCTTCTATAAATTCAGCCTGGATGCCCTGGTCCTCTTCATTCAAAAATGCATTATATCTATCGCAGCCGAATTCAGTCATGACAACAGGCTTTTTAAACTTCATGGCAGCCTCTCTGAAAAAACTTCCAAATGCCTTACCTCTATATATAGAGCACCCCAGGATATCCACATCAGGCGTAACTTGGGCAGCCGCATCTATATCTGCAAGCTCTGCATTTGCCAAAACAGTAGGATGGTTAGGATCTATCTTATGGATCTCTCTCGCAACCTCGTTTACAAAAGAATAATAAATCTTTGCCCTGGCCTGTCTTTGTAGATAGGGGTCTTCTAAAGCGTCTATCTCAGGAGTCGTCCAGAGGTTCAATGTCTGCGGGCTATATGAAAAAGAGAGATTGTTCTCATTCCCGAGTATCCAGAAAAATATGCCCTTTTCATCCTTATAGGTCATAACCATGTCCAGAACATCTTTTTTGACCCTTTCCCTGAAGGCCTTATTGGCATAATTTGGATTCTGCCAGAAACCAAGCCAGTGTCCCATGGCCGTATATATACCAAACTTATTGTAAAAATCACCTATGACTTTTTTTGTCTTCAAGGGGTCCTTGCCTGAGTTATAAACCCTTATTGCATTTACGCCAAGCTCCTTCATGAGTTTTCCATCACGAAGGTGTGGCTTTAAGGCGTCACTCCAAAAATTATACGTGTGATTTTTTCCGATTGGAACAGGGCTATAGACCATTCCCTTGAGAATAAATGGCCTGCCGTCTACCATAAACTG
>Ga0208902_1000752_pt1 | contig 16222 bp, 14 predicted proteins | sample AntAceMetag02UKH_FD_184767 | JGI IMG/M metagenome (GOLD analysis project Ga0208902, IMG submission 184767) | Saline lake microbial communities from Ace Lake, Antarctica - Antarctic Ace Lake Metagenome 02UKH (SPAdes) (version 2) | ecosystem: Environmental > Aquatic > Non-marine Saline and...
TTCATTTTCAATTGCCTCAAAGCTCATATCATCTGTGTTGACAATGATAAAATATGCACACCTGCCAAACCGTGGATCTATCTCGGAGTTGAGATCTGTTCCTGTTGCACTCACCGCTATTTTCATATGGTACCTCTCCTTTGTGATTAATACAATTCTTCGTAAGCAGTTTAGATTTTTAAAACTATACCTTACAAACAGAAAACCATGCTTTTTCTATTGTAAGGAGAATGAAGACACTATCTTTACGTGACTTATCCTTGGGGGAAACCGTAGCTCACCTACTCCAAAGAAAGGGGGGTATGAGGAGAGAGAAGAATCCCCCACTGATAAGTCACTGAAAAAAGCGATTAATAAGGCTTGAAACCAAAGAAAATGCATTATTCCCTTCACGTGAGATACATTTATTCAAAATCTAAAATGTTACAATTTTTTCTTTCTATTATAAATTAATGCATTTCCTGTGCCAGATTAATGCTCGTTTTATAAATCCGTATAACATATTAATATTTATAGAATTATTCGGTTAGTAAAAAAATTACATGAATATATAATTAACATAATGTAACTATTTTGCAACTTATAATTTTGAAATGTTCTAATTATGGAACAAATAAAACATCCTGACAGCTGTCTAAGAAGCTATGTTGCCGTGACTATTGTCCTATCCTCAATGTCAATAGTTATTACCAGTTATAACCGTATCCACATTCAGGTTCTTTTTTAGAAAACTCTTTATTGTGAGATTTCCTTTTGGGTCTATGGCTATTGTAAGTGCACCGGTCTGACGTATGTTGAGAGTGGGAAAAGAGGAATGCTGTTTCTTTGCTCCCTTGGTTGTTATGAGAAATTTTGGCCATTGCTTTCCCACCTCCTTTTTTTTGTTTTCAATCTGCACTTGTCGCCCATAGAAGTGCAAGGACCACCCTTGATAGCCTAATGTAATTCCTTCTGAAGTGCTCCCTTTAATTGTAACCCCTTTAATTACCCTTTCTGCAGATAGGCCAAAAAACATCCTTTTAGGATGAAAATTGTTGATCATAAATTGAAGTTTCTCTGTCTGGTGGGCTAGAGTGCTGCTTAGAAAAAGGTGGTCAATTCGCTGGATTTTTTCATGCCAGAGATAGGGAGCCACTACTGCCCTGCCCAGATTAAAGCCTTTTTGAGCAAATGCATTATTTGTGATTAGCATTTTCTCTTTGCCTGGGAACTGTATGAGAGATATATCTGCACTTCCAGCATCCAGAATCGTTACTCTTAGATTGCCATTAAAACGTGTTTTGTAGACCCACCACCCACTATCTATAAAAAATACGATTAAAAAGAGTAGTAAAAATATTCGGTAGAGTTTTGAGAGTGTGAAATTAAGGCTAAGGAAAAACACACCGTATAATAAAACAATCTCCAGCCAACTAGGTCGAATCACCCAGATCGAGCTCCAAGGAATATCTGACCAGAACTGAACGAAAGAAATGGCCAGATTGAGACCAAATTCACCTAAGGAAAGGAAAAACCCTGCCAGAGCAGAAGAAAGGAGCAAGGTAATGGAAGATAGTAATCCGAGGGGGATGACCCACAGCCCTATTATAGGGACTGCTGTCAGGTTAGCGGGAAGGGCTATTATAGAAAAGCGATGGAAATGGTGGGCGATCAAGGGCATTGTCATAATCGTAGCAGCAGTTGTCACGGCAATCAGACCCAGGATATACGTAAGGATTGAATGCAGTATCTGGCCTTTAAATTTTTTGTCCTTTTTGCCTTTTGCTATTCGAGAAAAGATTAAAGGTGCCAGCCATAAAATGCCAGCCACAGCCACAAAGGATAGTTGAAAGGAAACGGTAAAAAGGGCATCCCCATTAAGGGTAAGTATTATAAGGGCTGCCAGGGAAAGACTGGACCAAACGTCCTTTTCCCTGCCTATAATAAAGGACCATAAGAATACCAGAACCATTACCATAGCTCTCTGGGTAGAAATTTGGAGTCCAGTAAGTAAGGCATAGGCAATCACTGGCACAGTGGTTATAATTGCTGCAAGTTTTCTTATGTCTGTCATAAGAGTTACGCGATAGGAGAGAGATAATAGCCATCTTATAGAAACAAAGAAGAGCCAGGCTACCAAACCAATGTGGAGGCCTGAGACAGCCATTATATGACTCACACCTGATCTATCAAATGGCTCCCTTAGTTTAGACGTAAGATTTTGTCTTTCTCCAAGAATAAGGGCAGTATAAATAGGGCTCGTTGTATTAGAGAGTTGTTCACGGAAAAATTTTCTCAAGGGGCCTCTGACCTTCTCCAATATGCTTCCTGCAAAACCAAGATTTCCCTCTCCCATCGGAACAACATATCGTCCATCAGAAACGATGGCTATCAAGGAAAGCCCCCGACTTTTCATATAAAACCGGTAATCAAAATTGCCTGGGTTATTAAAGTTTTCGAACTTTTTTAGTTTAGCGGGAAATCGAATTCGTTCGCCTACTTTTAGATTGCCTCTATATCCATATATCCTTAATAAAAGATTGATTTTAACTCTCTTATCTTTTTTAGTAAGAAAGATTTTTTCTGCATGGATAGGGAAACTTGCCATATTGAATTGTATCTTCGGCGGTCTATAGACTGTTCCCTCGATAATTACTTTTTCATTTTTGAGGATTATTTGAGGTAATTCTGGCAGGGTGGGTTTGCTGATTTGGCTGTTGATACCTATCAACATAAAGATGGTCATCAACCAAACAATGGAAAATTTGAAAGGGATAATAAAAATTATACACAGACAAAGTAAAATGATCAAAGGGAATAAAAATATAGGGAGGTTAACATTGGTCAGAATAGTGTGACCAATGAGGATACCAATAATGGTTACACATAGTGCAGGAACAAGTGGGCGAGAGAACATAGGCAATTCGTTGGGTTTGCAGTGTTTCTTGAGTTTGTCGAGTTTGTTTTAAATAAACACAACAAACCTGATAAACACAATACACGCTATTGCTTTTCACGCCAAATTTTTGACCCAAGAAGGGACAACTTCAGATCGAGATCTTGATAACCCCTATCAAGATGATATACTCTTGAGATCTCTGTCCTTCCTTTTGCTACGAGACCGGCAAGAACAAGGGATGCACTTGCCCTTAAATCAGTTGCCATAACCTGGGCTCCTGATAAATTGCTTTTCCCCCGAACCAGGGCCTGGCCGCCATTGATTTCGATATTTGCTCCCATCCTCCTTAATTCACTGACATGCATGAATCTATTTTCAAATATGGCCTCTCTGATTATGCTCCATCCATCGGCAACGCTCATCAGTGTCATAAATTGGGCTTGCATATCTGTAGGAAATCCAGGAAATTGCATGGTTTTTATATCGACACTTTTAATTTTATCATGGCCTACAGCAATAAGATCTTCTCCTTCTTTTTTTATTTCTGTGCCTGTTTCAAGAAGTTTTTCTATAATGGCTTCTATATGGTTTTCATTGCAGCCTTTTATCCTTATCTCTCCTTTTGTTATAGCTGCGGCGATTAAAAATGTGCCAACCTCAATCCGGTCAGGTATAATAGTATATTTAGCAGGATGTAATTCCTTTACCCCGGTAATGGTCACAGTATCAGTGCCTGCTCCATTGATTCTTGCTCCCATCTCCTTTAGCATATTGGCCAGATCAATAACCTCTGGTTCTTTAGCAGCATTATGTAAGGTGGTAACTCCATCTGCTTTAACAGCAGCCATCATTAAGTTTTCGGTTCCAGTAACGGTAGATATATCAAAAAATATATCAGCTCCCCGGAGTTTATCAGCATTGGCAACCACATATCCATGCTCTAAATTGATATTGGCTCCCATTAAAGACAAGCCCTTTAGATGCAAGTCAATTGGTCGAGCGCCTATAGCACAACCTCCAGGAAGGGAAATCTTTACCTTTCCCAATCTAGACAAAAGCGGGCCTAATGCAAGGATAGAGGCTCGCATTGTCTTGACTAATGCATAGGGGGCAACATGGCTACTAAGGTTATCCGTATTTATCTTAAGAGATTGACTATTTTCCTCGAAGACAACTCCGAGATTAGACAGGATTTCCTTTATAGTCCAGATATCTTTTAATTTTGGGATGTTATCTAATGTATGCCACCCGCCTGTCAGGAGACAGGCTGATAGTATTGGTAAAGCGGCATTCTTAGAGCCACTAATTGTTACCTCTCCTTTTAGTGGAACACCTCCCTCGACAATAATTTTATCCATACCTTTTACTGCTCCCTTTCTCGCTCAATGTCTCCATAACCTAATATCTTATAATGTATTCGCCAGACACGCTTGTCCCGATACAATCGGGGCGGGCAGGCTTATGGCGGATTTATGGCAAGTTTCTAAAAGGAGTATGAGTGTCTCTTTTCAGGTAATACACTGGGCAATAACTTCTGCTTAGCCATTGCCGATGCCCCTCTATTTAAAAAGCTCAGTGAATAAATTATCTTCTCACTATTTGGAGACAACATCGACCTTTTTTTGAGCCATTACCAGTCGATATTTTTTTCGGTAATCCATACGTCGTTCTTTATAACAAAAAGACTGGGTTAAATCTATACACTGTAATGCTCTTTCTGTTTGATTCGGATCCATTTCTATCAGAAGCCATCCACCAGGTTTTAGATACATTTCACTTTCTTCAATTATTTTTTTAATAAAGTGCATACCATTTTCATGTCCATCAAGGGCAACTCGAGGCTCATAATCACGTACTTCCGGGGACAGTGTCTTAAACGTCTCAGAAGGAATATAAGGGGGGTTGGATATGATCATATCAAAGCTAGCAGAGGAGTGAGAGAATGGCTGCCAGAGATCACCTTGGCAGAATGTTATTCTACTGTTAAGATTATGATGTTGTGCGTTATCTTTGGCCAAATCCAGGGCCTCAAAAGAGATGTCATTCGCCCAAATGGTAGCATTTTGAATTTCTTTTGCCAAAGATATTGCTATTACTCCAGATCCAGTACCTAAATCTAATATTTTTGGGTGGGAGCTATCTAAGAAAAGATTCCTCTCTGCGAGCTTGAGTGCCTCTTCAACAAGAAGTTCCGTTTCTGGTCTTGGAATCAATACCGCTGGGCTCACTAAAAAGTCCAGAGACCAAAATTCCTGATGCCCGATAATATATTGGAGGGGTTCTCTTTTTAAGCGCCTTCGAATAAGGGAGCGATAACCAGCTATCTCCAAAGGGTTTAATGGCTGATCGAATTCAAGGTAGAGTTCAACTCTGCTTTTTTTAAGTTGGTGAGATAACAGGACTTCGGCACAAAGGCGAGGGCTCTCTATCCCTTTATCTCTAAGAAACTCTGTGGCTACATTCAAGATTCCCTGGATAGCCCAGCTTTTTTGAGTCATAGGAGTTGTTTTGCTTGACCCTTCTCGGACTCGGCCTTAAAATGAGCAAGGAGTGGACGCAAAATGACATCAAGTTCACCATGCAAAATATCCTCAAGTCTATAGATGGTCAACCCTATTCTATGATCGGTTACTCTCCCTTGAGGGAAGTTATAAGTTCTGATCCGTTCACTTCTATCGCCTGAACCCACCATATGTTTGCGTTCCTCAGATATTTTTGCTTGCTGTTCTGCTTGTTGAAGGTCCAGCAATCGGGACCTGAGGACCTTCATGGCTTTTGCCTTATTTTTGTGCTGTGATTTTTCATCCTGACAAGAGACCACAGATCCAGTGGGTATATGTGTAATTCTCACAGCTGAGTCTGTAGTGTTAACGCTCTGACCTCCAGGACCTGAGGATCTATACACATCTACCCTGAGATCAGCTGGGTCAATTGACACATCGACCTCTTCGGCCTCAGGTAGCACAGCTACAGTAACAGCTGAAGTATGTATTCGGCCTTTTGACTCTGTTTCGGGTATCCTTTGGACCCTATGAACTCCACTCTCATATTTAAGCCAGCTATATACTTTCTGGCCCTCTATTAATGCAATGATTTCCTTAAAACCACCCAGACCTGTAGGACTTTGGCTTAGAATATCTATTTTCCAGCCTTTGCTCTCTATGTAATAGCCATACATCCTAAATAGATTTGCAACAAATAAGGCTGCCTCTTCTCCTCCAGTGCCTGCTCTTATTTCAAGAATACTGCTTTTCTCATCATTTGGGTCTTCGGGGAGGAGCAAAAGTCCTATTTCGCGTTCCAGTTTAGCTAAGGTAGCCCTCAAGTTGTCTATTTCTTTTCGAGCGAGTCCCCTTAGCTCTCTGTCAGGATCATCAAGGAGGCTTTTAGTATCTTCAATCTTTTCTTTTACGACTTTATACTTGCGGAAAACATCTACTATGGGTTGGAGACTCACATGCTCTTTTAAATATTTCTGGTAGAGGCTTTGTTGCTGAATAACCTCCTGCCTACTCAATTCACACTCCAAAGTGTTAAGCCGTCTTTCTACCTCTTCAATTTGGGAGAACATAATCAGTTATTCTCTTATTTTTTCTTTTTACTACTCATGCTGTTTTCCCCAATATTCTGGTACTTACGTCTGAATCTTTCAACGCGCCCCTTAGTGTCGACAATTTTTTGTTGGCCAGTAAAGAGAGGATGACATTGAGAACATATCTCCACCTTAATCTCTTTAGCAGTAGAAAAGGTTTCAAATTCGTTACCGCAGGCACAATGAACAATTGCCTTTTGAAAGTTTGGGTGAATATCTTTTTTCATGCTGCTGATCTCCATTTATTAAAATTAGACGTTATACGTGCCCGCCCGCCTTATCCCGCAGGGCGGGACGGGCAGGCATAAAGTTTATTTAACGGGCTATTCGCAATTCTATTTATGACTTTAGTTCACTTTAGGCACTTTAGATCACTTTAAACTTTCTATTTATTCATTGAAGCTAAAAACTCTTTATTGTTTTTCGTGCCTATTATTTTTTTTATTAGAAATTCCATACTGTCAACCGGAGCAAGAGGGGCAAGGACTTTACGGAGAATCCAAATTCGATTAAGATCTTCTTGCTCAATCAAGAGCTCCTCCTTCCTTGTTCCTGAACGATTGATGTCAAGGGCAGGGAATATTCGTCTATCGCTCAATTTCCTGTCAAGATTTACCTCCATATTACCTGTACCTTTGAACTCTTCGAAAATTACCTCATCCATTCTGCTTCCTGTATCGATAAGGGCAGTGGCAATTATGGTGAGGCTTCCTCCCTCTTCAAGGTTCCTGGCAGCTCCAAAAAATCTTTTGGGCCGATGAAGGGCATTTGAATCAACACCTCCAGACAAAATTTTACCACTCGGTGGAACTACAGTGTTGTATGCCCTGGCAAGGCGAGTGATACTGTCTAAGAGTATAAGAACATCTTTTTTGTGTTCAACTAATCTTTTGGATTTTTCTAAAACCATCTCAGCTACTTGCACATGGCGTTGCGGAGGTTCATCAAATGTAGAACTAATAACCTCAGCTTCCACAGAGCGGGCCATGTCAGTAACTTCTTCGGGCCTCTCATCAATTAAAAGGACTATTTTATGTATGTCTCTATCGTTTTTTGTCACAGCATTCGCAATATCTTTAAGAAGCATTGTCTTTCCCGTTCTCGGCGGAGAGACGATCAACCCTCTTTGTCCTTTCCCTATCGGTGTCATTAAATCCATAATCCTCGTTGAGAGATTTTTAGGATCAGTTTCTAATTGTATTCGTTCTGTTGGGTAAAGAGGGGTCATATTATCAAAAAGTATCTTATCTGCAGCTACTTCTGGATCTTCATAATTGATATTTTCGACTTTTAGCAAAGCAAAGTATCTTTCTCCATCCTTTGGTGGTCGTATCTGGCCTGAAACAGTATCTCCTGTCTTTAAAGAAAATCGTCTGATCTGAGATGGTGAAACATACATATCGTCAGGACCGGGAAGATAGTTAGAATCAGGTGAGCGAAGAAAACCAAAACCATCTGGTAAGATTTCCAATACCCCTTCTCCGTAGATAATACCATTTTGGTCTGTCTGGGCCTGCAAAATAGAGAAAATAAGGTCCTGTTTACGCATACCTGTAGCACCATCAATTTTGAATGTTTTCGATACCTCTATCAGTTCACTTATCTTTTTACCTTTAAGCTCAACTAAGTTCATCTCTTTCTATGCCTCTATAAATCTACAAAATATATTTATATCACTTTTTTCCCTCTTTTTTTTAGCTCTCCCAGCAAAAAGAGAAATAAAGTGTTCACCTCACATGAGGCACTTTACTATACCTTTATATTCCTGAAAACTATTTGTAAGCGCTGATTATAAGCAGACCTTAATTGAATGAAAGATTTAATAGCTTAATTTAGCGAGGAATGTATTTCTTGTGGATGTATTACACATCATCTATATTATATCTCGAATACCTCTATGTCAAGGGGTTTACACGTTATTATCATTTATGCCATTTGATTTTTATTGAGCCACTTTAAAAGACGATCCATATCTGTTGGAAGAGGGGCCTTAAATTCTACGTATTGTAATGAATCAGGATGAACAAACCCTAATATTTCTGCATGGAGCATCTGTCTTTTTACGAAAGTAAGCACTTTTTTCGTTGTTGAAGGTTTTTGATTCCACCATTTTTTCCCATATCCATATACATCGTCCCCTACCACTGGGTAACCCATATATGCCATATGAACTCGTATTTGGTGAGTTCTCCCAGTATGAAGGCTTATTCTTAAAAGTGAAAAACCAAGAGAAAAAACAGATACGACTTCCCACTCACTTATGGCGACTCTCCCTTTTAAAAGAGACACGCTCATCTCTTTTCTTTTTATTGGGTGTCTACTGATAGGTAAATCTATTATCCCCTTCTTTTTTTCAACATTACCGTGGACAATGGTAAGATAGCTTTTTTTTATCTCTCTTTTTTTGAATTGATTAGATAGAAAATCGTGAGCTCTATCACTTTTAGCTACTACCATCACACCTGATGTATCTTTATCGAGCCTGTGAACAATCCCCGGTCTTATCGGATCTCCAGAAGAAGAAAGGTGTTGACATCTATAGAGAAGGCCATGGACCAAAGTTCCTGTATAATGGCCAGCAGAAGGATGAACCACCAGGCCTGGTGGTTTATTGACTACCACAATTGAATTATCTTCGTAAAGAAGGCCAAACTTTACATTTTCAGGGACTTCTAAAGGGGCTGGTTTGGGTAAAAATGAAACCTTTATCCTGTCGCCAGGTTTTGGTTGATAACTCGGTTTCTTTCTTTCACCATTAACGGTTACCGCGCCAGTCGTTATGAGGTTTTGAATCCTTGCCCTTGATAAACTCACATCCTTATTATCAGAGAGAAACTTATCAAGCCTTACGTCTATTTCTTCTGACGGATGATGAAAGATAAATATTTTCTCCCAGCTGTTTACCACAACTCTCTGCTAACGTAAGCTTTATCCTTTATCCTGTTGAGTTTGCACAAAGAGATTCGATTGAATATCTCTTTCCACATCTTCCTCCTTCATGTTTTTAGCGAGGGAGATTTCCTTCACAAGCAGACTTCGGGCTGTATCCAACATTTTTCTTTCCCCAAAGGACAGCTCTTTAGTCTGCTTTATTGTGCTCAAATCGCGATAAACTTCCGCAACCTCAAAAACAGAGCCACTTTTAATCTTATCCATGTAATCCCTATATCGTCTGTTCCAGGTCTGATTATCCTTTACGTACATATCCCTATTTTTAAGGATCGAGAAAACCTTTGATACCTCAGTCTGGTCTATTAACTCCCTTAGGCCAACATTTTCAGTGTTTGAAGATGGAATCATAATAATCATATTATTTTCAAGTATTCTCATGACGAAAAAGTCTTCCTGACAACCAGAAATTTCTCTATTCTCAATTCTCTCAATAACCCCAACACCGTGTGCTGGATAAACTGCCAAATCGCCTATCTTAAACATTCTTACCTCCTGTTACTTTAACTATTAGATACTCAATCGGAAAAATCTTTATATCCTGAATGAGGTAGCTTTAAAGTTGAAGGTCCTATCTATTTATTATCTTAAAAACAAACCAATTACAGGTAGTATTGGTGCGATTACAAGAGATACAACTGACATCAATTTTATCAATATATTCATCGCTGGTCCAGAGGTGTCCTTAAAAGGGTCGCCTACTGTATCACCAACTACAGCAGCCTTATGATTATCACTACCTTTACCACCTAAATTGCCTGCTTCTATATATTTTTTTGCGTTATCCCAGGCACCGCCTGCGTTCGCCATAAAAAGGGCGAGAAATGCGCCCATGACTGTTGCACCCAGAAGCATCCCTCCTAAGGTCTCTCTTCCCAGAAGGAAACCTACTGCCACAGGTGTAAGAACAGCAACCAGACCAGGTGCCACCATTCTTTTAAGGGCTGAACTTGTTGCAATAGATACGCAGGTTGCTGGATCTGGCTTCACTCCTTCTTTTCCCTCAAGAAGTCCTGGGATTTCCCTGAATTGACGCCGGATTTCTTCAACAATGGAAAAAGCAGCCTTCCCTACAGAGGTCATTGTCAAGGCTGCACAAAGCATAGGTACTATACCACCGATAAAAATCCCTATTACTACCATAGGATTCTTTATATCTATTATTTCTAAACCTGCTGCCTGGGTATACGCAACAAAGAGGGCCAGTGCAGTCAACGCTGCGGAACCTATAGCAAAACCTTTCCCGATAGCGGCCGTAGTGTTACCAAGGGTATCAAGACCATCGGTGATCTTTCTGGTTTCAGGACCAAGACCCGCCATTTCCGATATGCCTCCCGCGTTGTCTGCTATTGGTCCATATGCATCCACAGTCATGGTGGCTCCAACCGTTGCAAGCATTCCCACTGCGGAAAGACCAATACCGTAAATTCCTGCGGCTTTAAATCCAACAAATGTGGCCGCACAAATACCAAGGATAGGAAGATAGGTGGATTGCATACCCACAGCAAGGCCGGCTATGATTAAGGTTGCAGGGCCTGTAGCGGATTGACCAGCAATAGTTCTAACCGGTGGTCCAGAGGTATAGTATTCTGCCAGAAGGCCGATTGCGATGCCGCACAGGAGCCCAGAAAAGATAGCCCAGAAAGCTCCCCACGGCATGCCAATAGAATTTGTAATAATAGCAGTCAGAATTAAGAAAACAGCGGCTGCCACAAATGTCGTATATCTCAGCGCACCAGCGGGATTTCCTTTCTGAAAGAGCTTGATGGAAAACACACCCACAAATGAACTCAGCAATCCTGCCATGACAACAAGGATGGGCATGGCCATGTATTTCAGTTTTATTGCCGTTGTAGACAATCCCTTTAAAACAGGAAATTGATTAATAAATTCAGGCGTAATAGATAATGTGGCTGCAATTGCGATGGTAGCAATTACAGAGCCAACATAGGATTCAAATATATCCGCTCCCATCCCTGCTATATCGCCGACATTATCTCCCACATTGTCCGCGATAACTCCGGGGTTTCGAGGGTCATCCTCAGGGATACCAGCCTCTACCTTTCCGACAAGGTCGGCTCCCACATCCGCGGCCTTTGTAAATACACCTCCACCTACACGGGCAAAAAGGGCAATGGAGCTAGCTCCCATAGCAAACCCATTAATATATTGTGCAGTTTCCGGGTTGCCCCCATAATACCAGAACCAGAAACCAAGTCCGAGAAGACCAAGGCTGGCGACAGAAATGCCCATTACTGAGCCAGAGAAGTACGACACATTAAGGGCTTTCGCCTGACCATATTTATTCGCAGCATTTGCTGTTCGAGAATTACCTTTGGTAGCGGCACTCATTCCTGAAAATCCGGCTAACATAGAACAAAATGCTCCGGTCACAAAGGCAATAGCCGTTTTCCAAGATATACCAAAACCAAGTAACAATAAAACGATGGCTATAAAAACCAGCAGAACTGAATATTCTTTCTTTAAAAAGGCCATGGCGCCGGAATGGATCATGCCTTCCAGATCCTTCATAAGCTCACTTCCATTCGGTTGTTTTTTGACATAAAGAAATACTAAATAGGCGATTATAAGGCCTAAAATTCCTAAATAAGGTGCATACACAGTTAAACTTTGCATTATCTTTCTGCCTCCTCTTTCCCGGTTGTCAAAGAATTGAACGTATTCATTGCCGCCTCAACTCCATATAAAACAAATGATTCGATGGACTTTACTGCTATATGCAATACTTCTTTGATTGTTTTTTGTTGATCATCATAAAAAGGGTTCAAAACAAAATCCTCAATTGCTTCATTATACCGAGGTCTGCCTATTCCAATCTTCGTTCTGCTGAACTCATTTGTTCCAAGGTGATACGCCACAGACTCTATCCCATGATGACCTCCTGCTCCTCCTCCACATGCTATCTTTATACGACCTACGTCTAAATCAATATCATCATGTATAACCATTACATCTCTGATATCTGGCCTGTAATATTCAACCAAATATTTAACCGCAATTCCTGATCTATTCATTAATGTTTGTGGACATGCCACTAGTATCTTTTTATTATGGTAATGTGTGCTTGTGCTTAAGGTTTGAAAGCGTTGATCAGATAAATGAAGGCCTAATTGGGTACATAAAAGATCAACGGTCTTAAATCCAAGATTATGTCGACTGTTTCTGTATGCGGCGCCTGGATTACCAAGCCCTATTATCAAACATATGGGTTTAGGGTTTCTCTTCGACTTTTATTTCCTCACTTTCAGCTTCTTCTACCTCTTCTTCTACCTCTTCTTCTATGGTAGGAGCAACAACTGTGGCAATGGTAAGGTCTCCGTCTTCTATTGATTTTAAACCTGGAGGCAAAGTAATGTCCTCTACATGAAGTGACTGTCCAATATCAAGGCCAGACACATCAACCTCTATTCTGTCTACCAGGTTTTTTGGCATACACGAGATCTTTAACTCCCTGCGGGTATGTTCTAAAATACCACCCTCACTTACCCCTATTGGTGTATTTATGAGATACACAGGAATATCAACCTCTAGTTCCTTTTCCATAGATATCTCGTAAAAATCAACATGAAGATAATCCCTTGTAACCGGATCCTTCTGTCTCTCTTTTATCATAACTCTCTTAGATTGATTTTTTTCATTAGAGTCTGCTTTTAGATCAAATATAATGTTTTCAGCTGATTTTCCTCTAAGAATTTTTTGGAGCTGCTTATAATCTAGTGAAAGCATGATGGGACTTGTCTCTGGACCATATAGTATAACAGGAAGCCTGCCCCCGCTTCTTAGCTTTCGAGCCGAGCCTTTACCCGTCATTGTTCTTTTTTTCGAATCTAATTGTATTGTAGCCATTCATTCACTCCAAATGTCATAAATTATTCGCTTGCCGTTATCCGTTGTTATTTTCAAGCGAGAAACCAGCAACGAACAATCAGCAACAATTTTTTAATTCCTCAATTCATAATCCCTGGCCCAGACCCGCTGCCACACGCCTGCCGGACCCGCCTGCCAGACGGCGGGCAAGTGTTGGTCAGGCCTGGCTTATAGGCTTACTATGCTGATCTGAATGCGCAGTGCCCTATAGATTTAATTACCTGATTCAAGCATGTCACACCTCCCGATCCCGTTCAGATCTCGGGACGGAGAGGGCAGAATGCAATACCTAAAATGTTCGAACTCACGATTATACGAATAGTGAACTCACAGATCTCGAATAGTATATTCGTTTTATAGCCTCACCCAGAATTTCCGACACAGAAACAACCTTGATTTTGGAGCACTTAGAGGCCTTTTTATGTAACGGAACTGTATTTGTTACTACCAGTGACTCGATCGTCGATTCCTCTATTCTTTTTATCGCCTTACCAGAGAGAACTGGATGAACACAGCAGGCGTAAACATGTTTTGCTCCATTTTGGGTTAATATCTGTGCAGCCTGGACCAGTGTTCCACCCGTATCAATCATGTCATCAAGAATAATGGCTGTTTTCCCCTTTACATCTCCAATTATATGCATGGCCGCCGCAACATTAGGTTCCTCTCTTCTCTTGTCTATTATTGCTAAAGAAGCATTAAGTCTCTTGGCAAAGGCCCGTGCTCTCTCCACACCACCAGCATCGGGAGATATTATTGATAGATTATTTTTAAAATTCCTCCGAATGTAGCTCAATATAACAGGCGCTGCGAACAGATTATCCACCGGAATATTGAAATATCCTTGAATCTGCCCGGCATGAAGATCAACTGAGATCACACGATTCACTCCGGCAACTGTTATCAGGTCAGCTACGAGCTTTGCACTTATAGGAACCCGTGGCTTAACTTTTCTATCCTGCCTGGCATACCCATAGTAAGGTATTACAGCTGTTATACTCCTCGCAGATGCCCTTTTGAGTGCATCGGTAATTATCAGGAGCTGCATGAGATTATCATTAACCGGGCTACTCGTAGACTGAAGGATAAAGGTGTCTCTTCCCCTTACATTTTCATCGATCTCAACTCGAATTTCCCCATCGCTAAAGGTTTTGTTTAGCATTTTTCCAGGAAGGATATTTAAATAATCACTCACCTCTTTGGTTAGGCCTGCATTAGATGTGCCACCAAACAGTTTCAAACTATCAGCAAGATCATCCATAATTAATTTTCTTTTTTTCCCTCTTTTCCTATGCCAATAATTTCATATTTTTGGCTGGGGTGGGAGGATTCGAACCTCCGAATGCGGGCTCCAAAGGCCCGTGTCTTACCGCTTGACGACACCCCAATAAAAAAAGCAGTGAGTCCACAAACAGTAAATAGTTAACTCAATCCTTTTACTACAAATACATCCCCTTTATCATATGTTTTGAGAATGTTTCCAGCTTTTTGAGCCTTTTTAGCTGAATCAAAAAGACCAAAAATACTTGGTCCACTGCCCGTCATCAATGCACCGAGAGCGCCTACCTGTAACAAGGATTCCTTGATTGAGCTAAGAAAAGGATACTTTACAAGAGTAACTCTTTCAAGATCATTAAAGAGTAACTCTGGGATATTAAAAATATTTTTTTTAAAACTACTCATTTTATTCTGATTTCTATTATTTGTCAAGTTCAATTTGAATCTTTCATAGGTCCATGCCGTTGAGATCATGAGATTCGGACTAACGATAACATACCACAAGGAAGGAAAATTTTCTATCGGTTGGAGTATTTCTCCAATCCCCCTGGCCATAGCTGGTTTCTGTAGAAGAAAAAAGGGAACATCCGCACCAAGAGAAAGGGCGAGTTTCTCAAGATCTTCTTTTGAGAGGGCGTTTGGCCATAGCTGATTTAATCCTTTTAATGTTGTTGCCGCATTACTACTACCACCACCTAAACCAGAAGAAATAGGTATATTTTTGATTAATGTAATTTTGATACCTTTTTTGATTCCGGTTTTTTCAAAAAAAGATATAGCCGCTCTACTAACTAAATTATTTTGGTTGTTAGGGATTTCTCTTCCTCTATAATAAACCTCTAATCCTTTCTCTGACTTGCTTATTATTAGCTTATCATAGAGACTCACAGGAACGAAAACAGTCAACAACTCGTGATACCCATCAATCCTTTGCCCGGTAATCTTTAAGAATACATTTACCTTCGCCGGGGACAAGAGTTCAATTGCGGTTTGATTTGTGAGATGGGCATTCATTTTTCCATTTGTGAGCGCGGAGAGCATTATTCGTTTGCTTTAACAAAACGCATGCGGAGATCATAGAGAAGGTGCTCCAACAGCTTTTCTTCTTCCTGAGTAAGGTTACCCTTGGTTTTGTCTTTGAGGAGGTTGATAATATCAATCGATTGTTTCGCTAATACCAAGTCTTTCTTTTTTTCTCCAAACTGCGGATCTGCAATTTCACCAAGATGAAGGAGTACCGAAGAACTGAGCGATAGAAGAAAGGAGGAAAAATTGATTTCTGGCAAGGGGGTAGAATCCTTCTTCTCCTCCTTGGTCTTCTCCTTGCCCTCATCTTTCCTTATCTCAGTCTTTTCAGACTCATCCTTTATCTCTCCCTCAGTATCAAACGTTCTTTTATCCTTAATAGTAAATCCTTGACCCTCTATTTCTTCTTCAGACATGGCTTCCTCCTTAACATATAGGGTTTATAGTCACGTTTATACGTTTTTAGCTTTCAACAACAGCAACACGTTACTTTTTTGTATATTTGTTTTGTCAATACTATGTAAATTTAGCAGAATTTAGGCATAGAGTGCAAGAGAAAACCTTTCTGTATCCTTTCTCTTGCATTGACCGGAAATCAGGAGAGAAGTGAT
>Ga0208902_1000753_pt1 | contig 16191 bp, 10 predicted proteins | sample AntAceMetag02UKH_FD_184767 | JGI IMG/M metagenome (GOLD analysis project Ga0208902, IMG submission 184767) | Saline lake microbial communities from Ace Lake, Antarctica - Antarctic Ace Lake Metagenome 02UKH (SPAdes) (version 2) | ecosystem: Environmental > Aquatic > Non-marine Saline and...
ATTAACCTGACAGGTCCGGCTTCCACGTGGGGACAATTCCACGCCAAGGGACAACAGGACTATTTCCGGTATATTAATGAGGTAAAGGGGGGTATCGGCGGTAACAAGATCGACTTGACTGTCGTTGACCATGCTTATAAGGTCCCTGAAGCCCTTAAATACGTCAAGAAATTTTGCACCTCTGATAAGATGGACATGATTGCTACCTGGGATGCCGGATCCGGGATTATGGCGAAGCCGATCATTCAGAAATATAAAGTCCCCAACATCAACTACTCCACCTATCAGGGCATCCTCAAGCCACCGGTAGCCTATGCGTATCTTCCCTATGGAAGTTATATTATGGACTGCTACGCAGTTCTTGAATACATCAATGCAATTCATAAAGGAAGCGCTCCTCCCAAAGTGGGCCTCTTGACCTATAATAACGCCTATGGAAAATCGATTCACAAGGCAAGCAAGGAATATGCCGCGAAAAACAACATAAATATCGTCGATATCGAACAATTCCCCCCCAAGACCTTGGACCTCAAGACCGAACTTTTGAGGCTGAAGAAAGAGGGGGCCGAATATATCTTCATGCAGTGTCTTCCCTCTGCAATCATTATGGCCCTTAAATCCGCAGACCGAGTGAGTTACGATGTGCCCTTTTTCGGGACCTGGACATCCACGGATCCCGATTTCTTTAAGCGTGGCAAGGGGATTATTCGTAACCGTATGCATATGCAGTTTCCAGGATGTCTGCCGGGCGACGGAACACCAGGAATTAAATTAATGGAAGACCTAATGAAGCGGTATAAGACCGTGGAAAAATTTGATTGCTCCTATTGGGAAGGGGTTGTTATCGGTTCCATCATGGCAAGGGCCTTCCAGAGAGCAAACGACAAATTCGGTAAGATAAACAGCCAGTCTGTAAATCTGGCCCTCGAGACTTTCCAGAATGAGGACTTCGGGGGGCTTGTTCCCAACATCACTTACACAGACACCGACCATGGAGGCTCTTTCACTGCGAGAATCGTAAAGATCAATGAAGATCAGACATATACACCACTCACAAAATTCTGGATCCCAGGAAAAGAAAAGGTGACCATCATAAAATGAAAGCCTTTCGAGGTGAACCGAGTATCTTCATCTCAGCCCGGCCCGAAGAAAGACGGGCCGAGCTTGAGGTGACGGACCTCACTCTAAAGTTTGGCGGCATTACTGCCCTCAGCAAGATCGATCTCTCTGTCCACAACGGAGAGCTGCTTTCAATAATCGGTCCAAATGGCGCAGGCAAGACAAGCCTGTTGAACTGCGTTACCGGTTATTATAAACCCCAAGAGGGCCAGATATTTTTTAACGGAAAAGATGTCACCCACCTCTCAACCCATCATCTTACTAAAATGGGAATCGGCAGAACCTATCAGAATATTGAACTTTTTCCCGGCATGACGGTGCTATCCAATATGCTGTTGGCCCGACATGTGCATTGTGAATATGGTGTGGGAAAGGCCGCCCTCTTTTTAAAGAGCGTACGAAAGGAAGAGGTCCATCAGCGGGAAATTTTGGAAGAATTGATCGATTTTTTGGAGATGCAATCGATCCGTAAGCAGCTCGTCGGCTCCCTCCCTTACGGGATGAGAAAGCGCGTTGAATTAGGCCGCGCATTGGCACTGCGACCAAAGCTTCTTGTGCTTGACGAGCCCTTTGCAGGTATGACATTAGAAGAAAAAGAGGACATGGTACGGTTTTTGGTTGAATTAAATGAGGCGTGGAACCAGACTATGATATTGGTGGAACATGATATGTCCATCGTGATGAGCATCTCGAAAAGAGTGGCGGTTTTCGATTTCGGGGTCAAAATTGCGGAAGGATCTCCGGATTTTGTTCAAGACCACCCCCAGGTCATAAAGGCATATCTCGGAGACACCTCCAAAATTGAATAGACAGCCTCCAACGCATGTGAGTAGTCGATAAAAAGATGAATGCCATTAACAACAATATTGAGCGTATTGACCAGAAAACCTTATCGTCCTTAGGGCAATTTACCTTACCCCAAATCTTGTTGAGACAGTCGGAAAGGTTGGGGGATGAGAGGATTGCACTAAGGGAAAAGGCCTACGGCATATGGCAGACCTATAATTGGAGAGATTATTTTCGTTATGTTAAGCTTGTTGGGTTAGGCCTGGTTTCACTCGGTCTCAAGAAGGGGGAGAATGTAGGGCTAATCCTCGAAAATGACCCGGAATGGCTTTTTGCAGAGTTAGGGGTCCAGTCCGTGGGGGGTGTTGCACTTCCTCTCTTTACCTCAGCCGTAGCCAAAGAGTTAGCTCAGGGGCTAAACCGCATTGAAGCTGCATACGTCTTTGCCCAGGACCAAGAGCAGGTAGACAAGCTTCTTGCATGCAAGGAAGATCTCCCACATACAAGGCGCGTTATCTATACCGATCCGACCGGCATGAGGACCTATGGGGATAATCCCTGGCTGATCAGTTTCAGACAGCTCCTTGACTTAGGTGAAGAATTAAACAAGGAACAGCCTGAACTTTATAATGAGAGATTATGGGAAGGGAAGCCGGATGAAGTTGCCTTGATGCTTATGACCTCAGGTACAACCGGGGTGCCTAAGCTGGTTATGTTGAGCCACATCAATTTTATCGACATGGCCTCCAAATGGATTGAAACCGCGCCCATAGGCATAGGGGACAACTGGGTCTCCATTACACCAACCGCCTGGATCGTAGATCAGATGTGGGGCGCGGGCATCACCCTCTGTGGTGGTTTGGTCATGAACTTTCCAGAGACCTTTGAAACCGCCGTAGACGACTTTAGAGACATCGGGCCTACCGTTATTATTTCTTCTTCAAGGTTCTGGGAGGATCTTGCATCCAAGATCAGGGTCAAAATAAACGATTCAGGATTTATTAAACGTCGTCTTTATAATCTGTTTCAGAATATCGGGAAAGAGATAGTTGATCTGGAATCAGAGAAAAAACAAATCCCTGCACGGCTGAAAGCCCTCCGGTGGGCGGGTATGCGGCTCGTATCGCAACCTCTCTTAGACCGGGTAGGCTGCCTCAACTTTCGCGCAGCCTACACAGGAGGACATCCGATCAGCCCGGATGTGATCCGATTTTTCAGGGCCAACGGCCTGAACTTGAAACAGTGTTACGGCCTCACAGAGACATGCGGGATTTTTCAGGTGCAGCCAGATGAGGAAGTCAAACCGGAAACAGTGGGCAAGCCACTTCCCGGGACTGAAGTCAAGATCACTGAAGACCAGGAAGTCTTAGTCCGCAGTAAATCGAATTTTGTAGGATACTATCAGGACCCTGAAGCGACTGCCGAAGCATTGAAAGATGGCTGGTTCTATACCGGTGATGCTGCTTATTATGATGATGACGGGCACCTCTTAATCATCGGTCGAAAACAGGACATTATGAGGACCCACGAGGATGAGGCATTTTCGCCAGATTTTATTGAAACAAGACTGAAATTCAGCCCGTATATTAAAGAGGCTGTTATCTGGGGAGAAGGAAAGAATTATCTCACGGCCTTCGTCAATATCGATTTCGGTAATGTTGGTAACTGGGCGGAAGACAGAAAAATCCCCTATACCACATACACAGATCTGTCCCAGCAGCAGGCCGTTGAGGGGTTGATCCGGGGAGAAGTAGCCGAAGTAAACAATCAGTTGCCCGATCCGATGAAATTAAAAAAAATCATTCTACTCTATAAACTCTTAGATGCAGATGACGAAGAGTTGACGAGAACGGGCAAGGTCAGACGGATGTTCGTCTTTGAGCAATACAAGAACCTCATTGATGCCATGTATTCCGATAAAACTGAATTGCCTATAAAGGGTGAGGTGCGGTACAGAGACGGGACAGTAGGGACCATAGAGACAACGGTAAGGATATTGACAGTATAAGGGGGCGTCTCCTGATATGGAATTTTTTCTTCAGCTTCTGGTAAATGGCATTTCTTTAGGTTTTCTTTATGCCCTTTCCGCGCTCGGATTTGTCATGATTTTCAAATCGAGCAGCGTGCTCAATTTTGCCCACGGGGAACTTATGGCAATAGGAGCCTTTCTCTTTCTTGCCCTCTCTGCATGGGCTGATTTGCCTATTATTTTGGCATTTGTCTTGACTTTGGCCGGGAGCTTTACCCTCGGTTTTATTTTAGAGAAATTTTTCCTCCGTCCCCTGATCGGAGAGGCCCTTATCCAGGTAATTATGTTGACCCTGGGGTTGGCGCTTATGTTCCGGGGGCTGTTGCTCTTCATCTTCGGAGGGGATATCCACGATTACCCCAAATTTTTGCCCGAAGCTCTTTCTTTAAAGTGGGGAGCTATTCAGATTCCATCTGTGTACGTGGCAGCATTCATAATCGGGATACTGTTCCTTATCCTGTTTGGGCTCTTCTTCAAATATTCATCACAGGGAATTTACATGAGATCCGTGGCTGACAACCAGCCCGCCGCTCTCTCTCTTGGAGTTCACGTGAGAAGGGTCTTTGCCCTCTCATGGGCTATCGCAGCCTTAGTTTGCGCCATGAGCGGCATTGTCCTGGGGATCATCAATGGAATCAATGTCCACGAACTGAGCGCCATAGGCCTCAAGGTGTTCCCTGTTGTGATTTTAGGCGGGCTGGACAGTATCGGTGGAGCTATTCTGGGTGGTATTATTATCGGTCTGTTAGAGACTTTTACCGGGGGATACGTCTCCTCATCTTTACGGGAAATCATACCCTATATTGTACTGATATTCATCCTCATGGTAAAACCCTACGGCCTCTTTGGTTTGGTGGAAATAGAAAGGGTGTAATTGATTGTAGATTGTAGATTGCAGACTGAGGAATTGTGAAGAATTATGAAAATGCGTAAACTTCAGTTTCACCCCTGCGGTAGCTTCCAAACAAGTTACCAGCAAGAGTTGACGATCTTCGGCACAGACTTCGGCCGGCTCTGGTTGGGCATAGGGCTTCTGTTCCTTTTCGGGGTAATACCTTTTATAAGCAGCCCCTATACCCTTTATATCCTCAACTCTATAGGGATTTATGCCATCGCGGCTATAGGGCTTAACCTTCTCATAGGATATACGGGTCAGATTTCACTCGGTCACGGGGCCTTCTTTGGCGTTGGAGCCTATACCGCCGCCATCTTAGCCACGAGGGGGGGAGTCCCTTTTTTGTTAACGGTGCCGATTGCGGGGATAGTATCTGCCGCCGTGGGGATGGTCTTCGGTCTCCCTTCAGCCCGTCTTAAACACCTATACCTCTGTATCGCCACATTGGCAGGGCAGTTCATCATTGAATATGTCCTGGTGCAGTGGGAGGGCCTCACAGGGGGCGCCGAAGGGCTCGTAGTTCCAAGCGCTAATCTCTTTGGCCTGGATCTCGGTGATGACCGAGCCTTTTTTTATGTGATATTTATCTGCTTTGTTTTGATGGCATTAATAGCCGTTAATCTGATTCGCACAAAGATCGGCCGGGCTTTTATTGCTATCCGGGATAATGACCGGGCCGCTGAGGGGATGGGGATTCCGATCTTCCCATACAAACTCCTATCCTTCGCTATAAGCTCCTTTTACGCTGGTTTTGCAGGGGCCCTTTTTGCCTACTACACGATGGCTATCACCCCTGAACCCTTTAATCTGGGCCTATCCATTGAATATATTGCCATGATCATAATCGGGGGTCTCGGGAGCATCCCCGGCTCTATCTTCGGCACAGTATTTATTGTTGGCCTAAATGAACTGTTGAGTCATATTACAGAATACCTGATGAATGTAGGCTCCTCCACCGGGGTAGCGTTGACTATTGCCCCTCTCCGTGAATTCGTATATGGCCTGGCCATAGTCCTGTTTATCATCTTTGAACCAAAGGGCCTTGCAGAGGTGTGGCGCATTGTGCGGTCTAATTTCAGGCTGTGGCCATTTTCTTACTAAGGTTTTAAACTATGCAAGATAATGTCAGGTTGCTTATAAATAATATCAGCGTTGTTTACTCTGATGTGATACAGGTCCTGAAGGGCGTGTCCCTTACCGTAAGGGAGGGGCAGGTGGTTTCTCTCTTAGGAAGCAACGGGGCCGGCAAGACTACCACCCTCAAGGCAATTTCCGGCCTGCTCAAGCCTGAAAACGGCAAGGTCACCGAGGGCTCAATCGAGTATGACGGGAAACCTGTCCAGAATTCTTCTCCCGAAGAGATTACCCGAAAAGGGATCATTCAAGTCCTGGAAGGAAGACAGGAATTCAAATACCTGACCGTCGAAGAAAATCTTAGGGTCGGCACTGCCACCCGTTGGACCAAACCATACCAGAAAGACCTGGAAATGGTATATGGCTATTTTCCCGCCCTCCTTGCAAGGAAAAGGGCCCTGGCAGGGTATTGCAGCGGCGGTGAGCTCCAGATGCTTGTAATAGGGAGAGCGCTGATGGCCCACCCAAGGCTTTTGCTCTTAGATGAGCCATCCTTAGGTCTTGCCCCGATTCTTGTCAAAGAGATATTTCAGATTATCAGAAGGATAAATGAGGAGCAGGCCGCAACATTAATGCTCGTGGAGCAAAACGCAAATATGGCCCTCCAGATTGCCCACTATGGCTATGTGATGGAAAATGGGAAGATCGTTATGGAAAGCAGCGCGGAGGATCTGCGTGAAAACCCGGATGTGAAAGAATTTTATTTAGGCACCGCTGCTTCAGGGGGCCTCAAATCATACAAAAACGTGAAAGCTTATAAACGTCGTAAACGTTGGCTCTAAGATTGGGCACAAAATAAGCCATCTACCCTTACCTAAACTTCAAACGGCCTTCATCCGGTCCCCTGCATCAATCCATCCACCATTGGAGAGCTGAGCTTCATGGGTTCCACCAATCCCCTTCCAAAAGAGACCCTCTGGCAAGAAGGTCCCTTCAAATTTATAAACCCTGATGATTTTGATGCATTAGGGATCGATCCGGCATATGTCCCTATAGGGACCTATGTCTCTTTCAAACACCCATCCCAACTACGGAGCAGATTTGGTGGCAATGCCTATGGGGTAGGCCTTTTTGAGGACTATGACCGACTCAAACCGAAAGAGATAAGACAACTCCATGCCATAAGCCTCGAAAACCCCGAAGATATAAGGGTATATTACAAGGAACTCAATGAGATATACCGCAAGATGGGACTTTTGATCAGGTTTTCCAGCCTCGGAAAACGGTACTACCTGATCCCTGTCCATCTCATATCCAACTCCCTTACCCACATCAAAGCCAGAGTAGAAGAAATTAGCAAGATCGTTGGTTTCCACAGAAAAAAATATCTGAAAGAGTCTTACAGCATAGGTGTACTGTCGCATCATGACGACTTAATCCTGAATGAGCTTTCTTTTCGATTTAAAGAGCACAATGTTATCGCCTTGGACTCTCTCGAGAAATTGTCTGAACTGAACCAGAGCCTGGATCTTGTCATACTGACGAGTGATCTATATGAAATTGTCCTAATGGAGGAATTCAGCCCTCTTGCTAAAGAAACGCTTTCAAAAAGACGGCTCGACCAATATTGCACCCATCTCCTCTGGAAGGTCCGCAATTTGCTAAAAACAGACGGTGAAGTCTTTTTGATCGCAGACCATTTAACGGCCAAGACCAATCGAACCGCGGAACTCGTTTTCAAGACCGAGCAGGAAGAAAAAAACTTCGCGTTGTTCAGTCATACCTTTGGTACAAAGAAGAGATACAAGATCAAAGATCACACCGTCACAGCAAGCATCTTTGATTTACAAAAATATTTGAGTGGCTCTTATGTTGAGCAAGAAATTGTAGACACTTTACTCGGGGGGAAATCTTTTGAAAAAATGCCCCTTGAGGAGATAAATGACCTGCCATATATCAATTCTCACTTTGCAGGTTGGTCTTTTCCAATTGACCAGGAAAAGATTTGGGCCAAACTCTTTGAAATTTTTTTTGACAAGGTATTTCTCAAGCCTGTGGTGCCCGATCCAGTCAAAAGGGAGTGGAAAAAGAGATTTTCATGTAAAGACTATTCTCCTAAATACATCATGATCTATTTGGGACAGAAAAAGGCCCTTAAAACCAACGTAGCGGATGTCAAACGGGATGTGATGGAGTCAAACCTTATAGGTTGTCCCGTAGAACTTGTAGCCGATTACAAAGACTCATTTGAGTATCTGATTCAAACCCTTAAAGTTATTTTAGGAAGGCTTAAGAGAGGCAGCTATCAAATCCTGCCGCAGGTCTTTATTGATCGCTTGAAGCAGCCTTTGGAAAACAAAAACAGGAGATTCAAGGCCCTTAACCATGTAATCAGGCTGACAACAAAAATCAATCGCCTTGAGAAAATAAAGGGTTATCTGAACCCCGACAGAATAGAAGGCCCAAAGACCAGACTGCTTGAAAATCTCGAGGCCCTGACCCTTTTCGGGTTTAACTACAATGAGCTGAAGGAAATCATTCTTATCGTCCTGGGACATACTGCTTTTGGTCGAATCATCTCCGGTAAGGTAAGCGAGAAGGCTTTGAAGCCTGTTTCTGACCTGGCCCGGACATATGACGTCCACCAGGCGTTTAACCTGCTCCGTTATTGCCGGTTGATGACCTTAGCCGAAACAGAGGCGGCCCGTGGCTCTGAATTCACTCATGAACAGCTCTCACAACTCTTTGACCTTTATGAATCGACAGTAAGAGTTGTGGTCAATCAGGAATTGGATTGGGATCAGCTTTTGGATGAGAAAATAGCCTCCATGGGGGGGATACACTACAAAATTGTTCAAAAGATTCTCATGATGATGAATTATTTCGAATTCCTCGATAATTGGGGTGAACTCAGACAAAAGGGCCAGATGGAAAAAGAGGCCTTAGCTGACTATGATGAACGGAAATTAGATCGGATAGAAAATGTCATAAGGCTTGTCAATACAATAGAAGAATTCGAGGAGATGTATCTTAGGCTCGATCCCTTGCAACTGCCTCTGTTCTATAGAAGATTTCTCGAAGTGGAGTTCCATGGGACAGGACATCTCTTTGAAAGAATGGATAGTCGAAACGTGTTTGTGCTTCTCTGGATTGCAGTGATTCTGTCACAGGGCGAAATCATCAATTTCAACCCAATCTTGGCTGATGTAAGCACGAAGAAAATTGAAGATCAGGTGAGAAAAGTGGAGCAGGAGGCGTCGTCCATAAATATTGAGCGCCTCGATCTGACCATCCTCAGACAGTTTAGAGATCAGTTGAGCCAAGAGAAATCCTCATTCATATTAGGGACTGGTTTTCAGCTAAGCATCTCATCAAAGACACAAGTATTGGAAATTGCCTATAAAGACATATCCAGGGATATTGAAAAGGTGGCCTCTCTGTCAAAGAAAATACTTACCCGGCCAATTTCCGAAATGCCACAGGAAGAGCTGAAGAGCTTAGAGAAATTGTTTTCTGATCTTGAGACTTTTTTCCAAAGCCATCTCAGGGTCGTGAAAGAAATCGATTCTACCTTGAAATTGCCTGCAAAGCAGAAGAGATGGTTTCAGGAAACCAAGGGACTTAGAGAAACCCTGAGATCAAATTTCCCGAGCGTCATGTTTCGTCCTGAACATCTATATACTGATCTTGCCCTCCTTTTTTATAACGCACCCTCTCTCTTGAATTTTCTGCTCCCCGAATTTATGTCCCTTCAGGACCTCGACATCTCCGGACATATTTACTTAACTTCTCCTGTCACTAATTACATTCTTGCTGCAACAAGAAAATTCCAGGCCTTGATTACGCATGACAAGCAGGATTTCCAGGACATAGACTTCCTGCACAGGTTAGCTCAGAAGGAATTTGGACCCATGGCCACTGGCATCGTGGGACTCAGTGAACTACAGTTGGAAAACCTTGGGGAAATTATTGAGGGCTTTAAAGGCAACCATGCCCTCTTTGACGCATTGGCCAAATCATTCATATTTCAGGATCTCGGAAGAGTACCCGCCCTTAGAAAAAAGTACAGCGAAGAGATCAACCCGGCAGACCTCGCCGGGGCCGGCGCACTTTTTGTGGAAAGGGAAGAAATCGCTGAAAGATATGGTCTTAACGAAGATGAAAAGTCGTATCTTATTTTCCTGGTCAGGCATCACGCCTTGCTCCATCATACCGTACGGGGAGAGATATCGTTTTCTGCCATACAATCGGTCCTCTCCCCCCGCGACAAGGAACTCTTTGACGCATTTCTTGTATTTTCATTTATAATGCTTTCTGCAATCAGAGAAGATCTGATCCTTGAGGATCTGGCGATTCGATTTTTCCAGATAAGGGCCATGTGTCATAAGGTAATTGATGGTGAGATGACCCTTGAAGGTGAGTTAAACAAGGCTTTTGAAGAGAGGGGCTCCCTTTTTTGCGCCCTTGAAAAGCACCAAACCGAAGGACTTCCTGAGGGCGTTTCATTAGCTGATTACTTGGAATCAAAGGAATGGGAGGAAATAGATAGACCAAGAATTATCAAGGCTGGGAGGATGATTTTTGCTACAGAAAGGTTGTTCAGATTGCGGGGTATTAGGTATGTTGAATTTCAGGATCTCGTGAATCTTATGTTAGAGGTCCCTCTCAAATACATTCACAAGAAAAGAGAATTCCACAATGTTGGATACGCAACTTTTGAAAAAGAGGTTTACGAAGCCTTTCGTATATATAGAACCCTTCAGAGCCTAACAGAACCGGTGAGGCATTTCATGTTAGAACAGCTCATCGGGGATAGGGTGCGTATCTTTGGATATGAGAAGGTAGGCGGTTATTTAAGCTACGAGAGCCAGGTTAAACTCCTCTTAGTGGGACTATTGGGAACAAAGAAGATCAGATCAAATGATGAGCCGGTCTCTCTTAGTTTTTTGGGCATGAGCGAAGAAATTGAAAAACGTTATGAGGCGGTCAACGCCTGTCTGAACGAGCTTTCCATACAGAAACTCTGGGAAGAGAGCTACCAGTTGACCCATCTATTTAGCGCCAAAACCGGGATCTTACTGAGGAAGGGAAGTTTTCCCAATCTTCTTTCCGTGGATTTTCAGGACCGCATTTCTATCTCCCGTAAGATATCTTACCTGTCGTCTATTAATGATCTGGAACAACTGAAGAACTATTTTCATTACAGCTTAAGTTCTCTGCGAAAACATCTTTTTTATACAGATGATTACGAGCTTCTCCTTGAAAAGGCCTTTGAAAAGAGGATGACTGAAATCACGGATATGATATTGGAACGTGCGGAAAGACAGATGGGCCTGGTCAAGGATTTTGAAGATCTCCATAATCTGGTGAATGACCTTCTTGATCGATCCTGGGATATCGGCTTTTCCCGAGAGCAGAAACACAGGCTGAACGATTTTTACGAGGTGAAAAAGGATACCTTGAAGAGGGAAAGGCTCTCAGAAATTGAAGGGATACTTGATAGCATCCATGATCCGCAGGAGTTGAAGGACTACTGGCAGAGCATCAAATGGTATTTGCAGGGAAACCGTCGATTTCTCGGAAAGGAATTTGAAAATCTCATTGCCAAAAAGTTTGACGCGGCTAATGCTAAGATAGCTGCCAAGTGAAGCAGAATTCCCCGCAAAAAGCTCTTTTCCGGGTGTATCAATACATGAGGTGGGGAAGAAACAGGATGATCTGAGGAAAGATCATCAAGATGATAATTCCAACGATTACAGCTAACAAAAAGGGGAATATCCCTTTGAAGATAGATTCCAGGGGGACTTCGCCAATGACGTTTTTAGCCACGCCATAAACCACATAGACATTGATACCCACAGGCGGTGTGATCACCCCCATCTCCGTCACCATCACGATGATCAGGCCGAACCATATGGGATCGTAGCCGAGGCCGGTGACTAATGGATAAAAGATCGGAACCGTCAGCATGACAAAGGCGAGTGCATCCATAAAACAGCCGCCAAAGAAGTAGATCAGCACGACTACCGTCAGGATCATATATGGGGGCAGGTCAAATCCGCCGACCCAGGTTGCCATATCGAAGGGTATCCTGGTAACGGCAAGAAATTTTCCGAAGATGACGGCCCCGGCGATCAGCATCATGACCATACAGGAGGTCCTGAGCGTCTCGTAAAGGGACTTGACAAACCCGTCCCAGGTAAGCTGTCTCCTGATCAAAGATACGGCTAAGACACCGAAGACTCCGACGGCTGCCGCCTCGGTGGGCGTAAACAGCCCTATGAAGAGACCACCCATGACCAGGACGAAGACGGCTAAGGTTTCGCCCATGCCTAAGAGCGACTTCATCTTTTGCCCCCATGTAAATGTCTCTCCGGCAGGACCTTGTTCCGGATTTAGCCGGCATCTTATGTATATGGAGATGATAAAAAGGATGGTGATGAGAATGGCGGGTATGATCCCTGCAACGAATAGCTCCCCTATGGATTGTTCTGTCAGGATCCCATATACGATCAGCACGATGCTGGGGGGCATGATCATGCCTAAGCCCCCTCCCGATGCCACTGCGCCGGTAGCTAATTCATCGGCATATTTATAACGTTTCATCTCCGGCAGCCCGACTGTTGCCATGGTGGCGGCGGTTGCTGGGCTGGATCCGCAAACGGCGCCGAAGGCCGTACAGGCGGTCACAGTGGCCATTGCAAGACCGCCGCGGGTGCTCCCCAGAAATTTATAACCCGTGTCATAGAGCCGGCGGCTTATGCCACAGTTAAATGCGAGCTGGCCCATGAGGATAAATAGCGGGATGGTTGTCAGGCCGTAGGAGGAAAAAACATCATAAATCGTCCTGGAAATAAGGGAGAGGCCGCCTTGAGGGGAAATCATGATGCTAAAGCCTAAGTAACCAATCATTGCCATGACAAAGGCTACGGGCATTCTGGACATGAAAACAATGACCATTATCACGATTCCGATTATACCGATCAGAGTAGGATTCATGAGTGTCTCAACTTGATGATATTCTGGATGATATCCCGCAGAATAATGAGTGAGAATATGACAAAACAGAAGGCAGCTATATAAATGATATAGTATTCCGGCAATTCTAAATTCATGGAGACTTCACCGGATCCATGCATCTCGTAAGCATAGATAGCCATTTGCCAGGTAGTAAGGAGAAAGAGGCCGAGACTTAGAAAACTGGTGCATAGGTCGATAATGGTTTGCTTCTTTTCTGAAAAGATCCTCACTAATATCTCTACCCCGATATGACCCTTGATCTGTTGCGTGTAGGGCAATGCCATGGCCACCGCAAGGGTTGCCATAAATCCGACAATCTCCACAGAACCGAAAATGGGATGTCGAAAAAACCGGCCCACTACGTCCGCACATGTCAGGAAGGTCATCCCCACCAGACATATTGCTCCGATTATCTTGAGTTTGTCCAGGATCCAGTCAATGGTTTTCCAGAATGTGTGCATAATCAAACTATTTCCGAGTGCATCTCAAAATATGCGTGTTTGGAGACTTCTGTGGATAAAAGGCTATCGAGACTTTGCGATGCTCGCTGTCAAATATTCCTCACCCGTAACCTTGCAATTTGCGTTTACCATTAACTAACAGCCGAAAACAAATAACGAATACCCAGTACCCAGCATCCAGTACCCAGCATCCAGCTATGGTGATGTTAGGGTCGATCTACCAAAGCAGATCGACCCCGTTTTCCGAAAGCTATTTACTTGCTTTATCTAAGGTTTGCATGGTGTAGCCTACAATTTCATCACCATTGAAACCCTTCTTGTTTAATACCTCAATGTATTCTTCAACGATGGGAGCGACAGCCTTCTTCCATCGTAGGCCTTCCTTTGCGTCAAGGCCGATGATTTGGCCCCCCTGGTTGAGAAAATAGTAGATCCCTATCATGTCGCTGCTGTCCCAGGCCTCCCCATGTTTCTTGACCCATTCTTTGTTAATCCCCTGAATGATTTGCTTCACTCCCATCGGCAGGGAGTTCCATTTGTCCTTGTTCATGACCACAAAGAAGGAGGTGGTATAGGCTGCGGGAAAATCGGCAGTAATATAATCGGTAACTTCTCCCAATCTCCAGCCCTTATCAGCCTCAAACGGGAAAACACCGCCGTCTACCACGCCTTTCTGGATCATCTGATAGGTTTCGGGCATCGGTTTGGGGACGGGTGTGCCGCCTAAGGCCTTTACAACTTTGGCACTGGTTCCGTGACCCCTGAGCTTCAGGCCCTTCATGTCCTCTATCTTCTTAACGGCTTTCCCTTTTGTGTGAATAAGGCCCGGCCCATGGGCGTGAAGGTACATGACCTCAGTGTCCTTGAGCTCTTTAGGCTGGAATTTCTCATATACAGAATTGACCACCTCGGTGGCTGCCTTGCCACTGGTATAACCTAAAGGGAGGTCAACGGCCGACATAACCGGAAAGCGCCCTCGGGTATAAGCTAAGACTGAAAATCCGATATCAGACTGCCCAGTCACGACGCCATCGTAGCACTGCTTAGCTTTGGTGAGGGTCCCCCCGGGGTAGTATTCAACCTTTACCTTACCCTGGGTCCGTTTCTCAACCTCCTTACACCAGGCCTCGGCCAATTTGCTCTGGATGTGGGTTGGTGGGAAAAAATTGCTGTAGGTAAGCTTTATGGGTTGTTGGGCCTGAGCTTTGTATGCGCCTACGGTCATAAAGGCGATTCCTATGATTGCAATCAGGAAAAACAAAAAGATTTTTTTCTTCATCGTAGCATCCTCCTTGCTAAATAGTAGGACCAAAATTACTCAAGAGATTAAAACGCCAGATTAAGCTATAGTTTGGATTTCTTCACCTCCCCCCCTTCCCTAACTGGTGTCCGGCCGCCGGCTCCGCTTCCAGTCCGTAATGCTTTCAGGCCGGAGGGTAGAGAGCCTACGCTTCGGAGAACTTGTAGATGACCTGGAGAGGATCATCCATTTACCGGGCACTTGATCTCTATTAATCTATGTCATTTCCATAGGAAACGCAACAGAAAAACGATCAAAAACCGTCGGTATGGGCAATGTTGAGTTTAAGGCTGTGTGGATCAAAGAGAGGGTATATTTATAGCTGAGATCATAGGGGTCCGCGGAGAAACGAAGTCTTGCCAGATTATTCTTTTTTGTCTCTATTTTAAGCATAATTTGTCTGATTCTGACCTTTATAGAAAACCTTTTGCTGTAAGGTTGATGGCCTCGTAAAAAGTCTCCAAAGCCGTCACTCCCGCGAACGCGGGAGTCCATAAATGGTTGATTTTCCTGGATTCCCGCGTTCGCGGGAATGACAATAACGGGTGCTTTCTGACTTTTTAATTGGGCATCAAGGTTGACATTGAAGCATAATTGTTCCATAATTATTCAAAGAAATTAGATAAACATCAGCTGTGCGAGAGTGGCGGAACTGGTAGACGCGCTGGATTTAGGATCCAGTGGGATATCCTGTAGGGGTTCGAGTCCCCTCTCTCGCACCACATTTCTTTTAAACGACTCCGGTGTGACCCGGAGGGGAAAAAGAACAGAGCATAATGACTTGAAACTGACAAAATCATTCTTATTTTATGGCACACCTCGGGTATCTAACGTTCCCTCTGCTACGAAACCCTCGTTGCAAGAGGGAATATTTTTGCCGCAAAATCCGAATTAGGAAATAATGAGGAAATATGAAAACTACTTTGGAAGATATCAGCCCTGTCAAAAAGAAACTGTTGATTGAGATCGACTCGAAGGAAGTGGATAAGAAACTGAATCAGGCATACGGAGAAATCAGGAAAACGGCCAAGATTCCTGGATTCAGACCGGGGAAGGTGCCAAGGAAGATCCTTGAAACTTATTTTGGCAGTCAGGTAATAGATGATGTGACAAGAGGTCTGATTAGCGAGTCCTTTCCAAAGGCAGTTGATGAGGTAAAAACCTTTCCCCTTGGTCAGCCGATACTCGAAAAAGAGGCCTTGAAACAGGGTCAGGATTTTAACTACTCTGCCATCATAGAGGTCCGACCCGAATTTGAAGTTAAGGACTATCTCGGGGTCGATGTGGAAAAAGAGCTGTTCTCGATTAGCGAGGAGGATGTCAAAAAACGGCTTGAAGAGATAAGAGAAGCCAACGGAAAGATGGCCTCCATCGAAGAAGAGAGACAAATCACGGATGGGGATTTTGTTATTGTTGATTACGAAGGATTTGAGGACGGCCAGCTCGTGGAAGATGTTAAATCCTCAAACCTACTTGTTAAGGTTGGAAAGAATGATTTTCATCCTAA
>Ga0208902_1000758_pt1 | contig 16132 bp, 20 predicted proteins | sample AntAceMetag02UKH_FD_184767 | JGI IMG/M metagenome (GOLD analysis project Ga0208902, IMG submission 184767) | Saline lake microbial communities from Ace Lake, Antarctica - Antarctic Ace Lake Metagenome 02UKH (SPAdes) (version 2) | ecosystem: Environmental > Aquatic > Non-marine Saline and...
CGAGGTCAGTACGGCGTTGCAATATATTAGCCAGCAAAAATGGGTCCAGACACGGGAAGCACGGTATGAATCACGGGGGAGACCGATTCGATTCTATAAACTCGCAATTCCGATAAATGATATTCTTAATACAATTATTCAGATGAAAAAAGATGCTGTGCAACAGCAGATTGAAATTATCGAAGAGATCCGGGAACGGATATCAGCTTAAAAAAATTGAAAGTATCGTTATCATTCTGCTTATGGTTTCGGTGTGCGGACTGACACACCCTCTTCTGTTCCGACAACAACCGTTGTCTTTCCGGTAAATTCAGTGAAAATACCACAACTGACGACTCCCGGCATGAAGTTTATCTTTATTTCAAGGAGTGCGGGATCGGCAATCTCACCAAAACTGACATCAAGAATGATATTACCGTTGTCGCTTATGACCGGGCCGTCCTTTTTAACGCCCTGACGCACGACCGGTTCACCGCCTAAGAGATCAAGTTCTTTCAGAACAACCGGAAGAGAGAAGGGCATAACCTCAACAGGCACCGGTGCAGAGAGAACGTCAACGCATTTGCTCTCATCCGCAACAATCACAAACTTTTCTGCTGCGCTGGCAACCGTCCGTTCACGGGTCTGTGCCGCACCACGCCCTTTGATGACCTGGAACGTGGGATCAATCTGGTCCGCCCCGTCTATTGCGATATCCAGCACCGGGTCTTTTGCAAGCGTCGTCGGAAGAACGCCACACTCAATTGCCCGCTGTTCGGTCTGAAATGAGGTGGAAACGCCCCATACCGTAAGACACTCGTCCCCCTTAATTCTCACAGAAAGTTCTTCGAGCATGTAAAATACCGTCGAACCAGTCCCAAGTCCAACAATATCCGCGTCATTAACAAGTCCTGCTGCATACTTCCCTGCATTCTTTTTTGCTACACTCATTTTTTTCTTCACTCCGGCTTATGGATAAACAGCCTTTGCTGCAATACATTTTGTTCTCTGCCAAAGTTAGTCATTACCCTTTAGGAGTGAAAAAGAGGGGAAAATGAGAGAGAAAATAAAAGTTACGCGAAGAAGTACTGAATCGAGACCGAGGCGGTCACATCAACATCGCCGGGCTGAATGGAGGTTCGCGCCATCGGTGCCGGTGCGCCACCCATAGATTTTTCCATATACATATCAGAGGACTGATAGCTGTTCGGCACATAACTGCTGCCGACATTCACGCCCGAAACCCCGGTAATCGTAACCCCGAGAGCTGCGGATACGGCATCAGCATCAACCCGTGCCTGTACGACCGCAGCAGTAAGGGCTTTGGTGCGAAGGGAGTTGTATGTCTCGTCAGTGAGGCTAAATGAGATATAATTTACACTATTTGCCCCGTTTGCAATCGCGGTGTCGATAATATCTCCGGCCATATCGGTCTTCTGCGTCGTAACGAGCACCGTGTTTGTTACCCGGTAGATCTTCTGATCCTTTCCGAAGAGCGAATTATCCTCATTGGTATACGAATAGATACTATAGCCAGTTGTCTTAAGCTCGTCGTCCGTCAGGCCGATTGCTCTGAGCGCAATATCGACTTCGTTTATCTTCTGAGCATTCTCCTGCTGGGCAACTTTCACATCAGGATTTTCAGTTTCCACAGCAATCGAGATCGTCACCTGATCCGGTGTTGCCGTTACTTTCCCGGTCCCTGAGACCGAGATGATCTGTTCGTCAGAGGTCGTTGCCGCAAGTGCCGGTACACAGATACAGGCACTGACAAGAAGCAAAAGCAGGGTTCCTGACACAAGTAAATTTCTCTTCATGGTCACTGAAATAATAGACCTTCTGAGATTAAATAGCTGGCTTTGACTTCGAAAAAAATGGTCATTATCGAAAAAAGGAGAGAATAAACCAGAAAATGATACGTGGATTACTCGATAGTAATCGTTCCGGCGACCCGGAGTTTTCCGGCATCAAGGTAATGTAAGACCGCCGTATCACCCGGCATATAGACCAGGTCTTTCTCACATTCAACAACAATTGTCTGTGCTCCGTCAGCACGCTCTGAAACCTCAGAGATCCGTCCGTTCACAAACTGCATCCAGTGTCCGATATGAAGCACCATGCCCTCTTTAAGAGGCATACGCCAGAATCTGCCCAGCTTAACCGGCCCCTGAATGGTCGTTCCGATCACAAGTGATTCACTGGTCGTAAGAACCTGTCCCCGTTCCAGATCATCAGCGGTAATATTCTTAAGAGCCAGACCCACCCGGTCGCCTTCCCATGCCTCGACCGTGTCGTCGTCATGCTTCTGAATGCTGCGAATCTGGGCAGTCTTTTCACCCGGCAGTATCCGGACAGTTTCATGCTGCCGAATCGTCCCGCTTATCACACCGCCGAGAATCACGGTCCCGATACCCTTCACGTTAAAGGCATGATCAAGGGCAACAACGCCGTTGTCCGGCACCGGCGTTCCATGATCCCACCCTATGGCATCGGCCAGCAACTGCTCACGAATCTGAACCGGATCGTCGTCAATGAACGTAAATCCTTCAAGCGTTGTGCCTTTGGTAAGGGGTTCGACCTGTGACGGGTCAAGATAGTTCTGGAGTACAATATACCCGGCCTTAATGCCAAGAGCATCCAGCATCACGACACACTCACCAAACTCCGGAGAAATCTCCGGTACGATCAGAAGAGCGATGTCAGCCATTGAAGCTGTATAATAGAGCGGAGCAAGCCGTTCCGGATACCGTCCCGGTTCGAGCATCGTAACGGTATCAGTGCCACGCTTCAGGTTGTAAAAGATAATATCCGACTCAGTTCCTTTCTTCCCGATGGTCTTACCATATCCCGGGACGCCGACCACACATACGTTAATATTTGCCACTTTTTCTCTCCTTATTCTTAGCGGTGGGCAAAATACGCTGTCACACCGTGTTTTTTATCGACCGCGTCAACCCGGGCAAACCCAATCCTCTCGAACTGAATTACTCCGTTCTCCTCCAGCGCAACCGCCGGTTCACAGACGCCCTTCATATCACCGTCAGGCCGGAGCAGGGTGCAGGGAATCGTCTCCTCATCAGGAAGCCACTGGATAATCCGGCCTTTGGCCGCCCGGACCTCATCTAAGGAATCTCCCGCATAGGTAAGCGTAAACCGGCCATCCTCTGATTTTCCGACCGTGACATTGAAGAGATCTTTTAACCGGACCATCGTCACACCCTCCAGATCACTTCGTGCAACACAGACTTTCTGCTCAAAGGAGAGTTCACGCACGCCTGCCGAGGCATCGTTCGGATGTTTGGGAATAATGGCTGTCGCCGGTTTTGCTCCGGCAATCGTACAGGTCACCGGGTCAGGGACAAAGAAATACCGGTGGGCGACCGGGTCGACCAGTTCCTTGTTCGCTGAGAACAGATTCTCCCACGAGAAGGTGATATCTGTCTGGCCCATCCCGATTAACACCATCGCCTTTCGCACCGCTTCTGCCTGAATACCACGCCGGGCAATCGCCTTTAAGGTTCCCAGATGAATATCGTCCCAGCCGGAGTAGGTTCCTTCAGCGATACCTGCTTTCATCGCCGAGGTTGAGAGCACCACGTCCCCAACGGACATCCGGCCATAATGGAAGAACGCCGGTTCAGTCCAGCCAAAGTATTCATAGATATAGCGCTGGCGTTTTGCGTTAGCGATATGATCCTTTCCACGGATGACATGCGTCATGCCCAGCAGATGGTCATCGACCGTGACCGAGAAGTTCATCATCGGATACACCCGTGCCTCCACCCGTGGATGGGGCGGACTTGCCACAATGCGGAATATCGCAAAGTCACGCATTGCCGGGTCCGGGTGGTCAATCTCTGTTTTCACCCGCACGGCAATCGTCCCTTCGGCAAATTCTCCGGCAAGCATCTGCTCCCAGAGCGTTATGTTCTCTTCAACAGCACGATCCCGACAGGGGCAGGGTTTTTTACTGTTCTTGAGCTCACGAAACGTTTCTGAGTCACAGGTACAGAGATACGCCCCGCCCATCTCAATGAGTTTTCGGCCATACTCATAATAGATATCCAGGCGGTCGCTCTGATAGAAATATTCAGTGTTCTTAAGGCCGAGCCATTCCAGATCCTCCATCAGAAGACCATAGTTCTCCGGCTCTATCCGTTTCGGGTCGGTATCCTCAATGCGAATCACATACCGGCCGCCATACTCACGGACATAATAGTCATTGAGATATGCAGCACGGGCATGTCCGAGATGGAGCGGACCGCTGGGGTTCGGGGCAAACCGGACGACAACCCCTCCTTCAGGCACGTCATCAAGGGGCGCAAGACCGGTCTTTTTCTCCTTCTTCTCTTTTTTCGCAAGCATCTCCGGCGCTTCCTCACGCAGACGTGCTTCACGCTCTTCAGGAGAAAGTGCTTCCACCTCTGCAAGCACTTCAGCAAGGATTCCGGTGAGTTCCTTTGCCTTTGTCCGGAATTCAGGATGGGCACCTAACAACGCACCCAGCACCGAACCCGCCTTCGGGATATTCTGGTGCCGGACCGCGTTCTCAAGTGCATACAGAATAAAAAAGGAACGGGGATCAGTTGTCAAGCAGATATCCTCCGTATATTAGTACCCGCGGGTTACAAAGAAATCCGTAATCTCTCCAAGAAGACGCCGTTCCTCGCAGTCCGGGAGAATCGTAAGCACCTTTTTGGCACGCTCCACACGGTCTGCTGCTACAGCCTGCACCGCAGCGATGACACCTACCTGCTCTAAGAGGGCTATAGCCTCATCAATCTCAGCTTCAGTGAGATTTTCCTTTCGGTAGGGCGTCAGATCAAGACCTTTTTCCTGAGCGAGAATCGCAATCAGAGTCTGTTTCCCTTCACGCAGATCAGACGCACGGTCCTTGCCGGTCTTTTCCGTAAGTGCCATAATATCAATGAGATCGTCCTGAATCTGGAAGGCAATTCCTGAGTGAATACCCCAGTCATAGAGGGCCTGGACCTGCTGCACATTTCCCCCGGCAAGCGTACCGCCAATCGCCGCGGCAGCAGCATACAGGACACCAGTCTTCTTACTGACCATCTCAATATATTCACCCGGGTCCACATCTGAGCGCCCCTCAAAGGCCATATCAAGATACTGCCCCTGACAGATCTCAGCACAGGTCCGGGCAAGCATGGTCACCGCACGCACCTTCGCTTTATCGTCGGCAATCGAGTTACAAACCAGTTCAAAGGCTTCAGCAAAAAGGACATCACCGGCAAGAATCGCAGTGGGCTCGTCCCAGACAACATGAACCGTCGGGACACCACGCCGGGTGGAATCAGCATCCATGATATCATCATGGACGAGTGTGAATGTGTGGGTTACCTCCAGTGCCAGTGCTGCTGCAAGAATATCCTGAGAGCTCCCTTTTTTCACCGCTTCAGCACCCAGCAGGGTTACTGCCGGACGAAGGCGTTTCCCCCCTGCCATGAGCAGGTGATTGCTTGCCTTATTTAGTTCGCCACCAGCCATACCAAAGAACCGGTGGAGTGAAAGATCGACCTCTTCTGCGGTCTGTTCAAGATACGTGGTAAGTTCCATATTATAATCTGCCCCTTAGTCCAGTTTCAGCCTCTGTCCGTTCCTGACGAGGTGAAGATTATCATTGAGTTTATAGCCGCATCCTTCTGCCAGCTTCATGTACCCACCGGTCATATCGATATCACCGTGTGACGGAATAATATGAGCCGGGTTTAAGAGGTGAATCATCTGATAATGCTCTTCCCGATACGCATGGCCACTGACATGCAGGTTCTCATACAGTCGTGCACCACGCATTTTCAGGAGCACTTCCTGATTATGGCGCTGACCGTAGTTCATGGGATTCGGGATTACTTTCGCACTGTACAGAATATTATCGCCATTTTCAACCTTAAACGGCGTATTTCCTTTCGCAATGCGAGTCAGAACCGCTCCGGGTTCACCCTGACTACCGGTGATAATCGGTACAAATTTCTCTTTGCCCTCTTTCATAATCCGTTTAAAGGCCCGGTCTGCCGTGCGCCGGTTGCCGTACATTCCCATATTGGGCGGTAGCTCCACGAGCTTCATCTGCTCAGCCGTTGATGAATACCGCTCCATTGACCGACCAAGAATCATAGGTTTTCGCCCAATCTCGAGTGCTGCTTCAGCAATCATCTTCACCCGTGCAATATTAGACGAAAAGGCACTCACTAAAATCCCGTTTTTATCGTCCTCAAGGGACTTCATCACTTCTGTTACGAGTTGTTTTGCCACCTGTTCACCCGGGCAGATACCTGGCATGTTGACGTTTACACTCTCAGTGATATAGGCAACCACACCTTCTTTGCCAATCTCACGCAGACGGGGAATATCAGGAGGTAGTCCCATAGTTGGTGTCCGGTCAAGTTTGAAATCGTTTGCATAGATGACCGAGCCGTATTTGGTGTGTAGAACAGCCATGACCGTCTCGATAATTGAATGCTGAACCCGTACGAGTTCCAAGACCAGATTCTGTGAGATCGAGAAGCGGCGTCCCGGATTTAAGGGGATGATCTTGTTATTGACTGAAAATTTCTGCTCCCCTTCAATCTGCTGTTCGATGAGTTTTGCCGTATAGGGTGTACCAATAATCGGGGCATTGTACCGGTGAGCCAGTTTTGGAATCGCACCGATGTGGTCAAGGTGACCGTGGGTGCAGACAATCGCCTTCACGGTCCCCTCGATTGAATTCATAATCGTATCGTCAGGGATTGCTTTCATCTCAATGAGATCCAGCGAGTGCATATTTTCAACTTCTGCGTCCTCGTGGATCATGATCTGATCGAGCCGAAGCCCCATATCAAAGATAACTATCTCTCTGCCACAGCGTACTGCGGTCATATTTCTGCCAACTTCGTTGTAGCCGCCGACAGGAATTATTTCTATATCCATTATTACTCCGTATTTACCTGGATTTTACCATCGCGGCAAGCCTGCCGGTCATATAGTATCGTATTCTCTTGAGTTCCTGCAGATTCTTTGCGCCAGTGCAATACATGGCAACCCGCAGTTCTTTGTGTATCTGTTCTATCGTCGCATCAAGCGCCTCAGCATGTTCCATCGCCGGGGCAAGGAACGGGAGTGCCATACCGGAAAGCGTTGCTCCCAGAGCGATTGCTTTAGCAACATCGGTCCCTGAACGCAGACCACCGGTTGCGATAACCGGACCGTCACCCTGCTGTGCCTCGAGAACGGATAGTGCAGTCGGGATACCCCAGTCCGCAAAATGTTCTCCCAGTCGCCGAAGTGCCGGGGTATCAGCCCGTACCAGTTCAACCGCTGCCCAGCTCGTACCGCCAAGACCACCGACATCCAGTGCGCTGACGCCTGACGCCCAGAGCTTTTCTGCTGCCTCTGCCGAGATACCACAGCCCGTTTCTTTTACAATAACCGGATACCGGGAACTTTCACATAGCTCAGCAATCGCCGCAAGACAACCGGACGTATCATGGTCACCTTCCGGCTGGATCGCCTCCTGCATCGGATTTAAATGAACGCAAAGGGCATCGGCATCGATCATCTCAACGCTTCTGTCCGCCCATTCTGGCCCATGATCCCGAAGCTGTACTGCACCGAGATTGGCGCATAAAAAGGCATCAGGAGCCTCATCACGGACGATCGTGAAACTTTCAGCAAAATCCGGGTTCTCAAGGGCAGCACGTTGCGACCCCACACCCATACCTAGGCCATATTTCTGCGCCGCACGGGCGAGGTTTTTGTTGACCTCAAGCGTATCCGGATGCCCGCCGGTCATCGCCGCAATAAACACCGGTGATTTCAGGTTCTTACCAAGAAAGCGTGCTGACAGGTCGATGGCGTCCATCGAACATTCCGGCAGGGCATTATGTACTAGCTGGATATCGGCAAAACCACTCTCTCCACTCTCCACCGCCTTTTGAGCACAAATGAGCAGATGTTCTTTTTTCCGGGAGGAGGTCTGATACTTCAGCGTATCAGACTCCGCCCCGACTCTTTTCTTCATCGTTATTCGTTGATCCTATTGTACCAGGCCACTGCACAGCAATCATTTGCGACTGAAATCACTTTGTGATTTTCCGGTACATTCAACCGGTTCCTGTGCAGGTGCCTGACGTTCCCGGTTATTTCAGAACACGCGTTCCGCCGTTCTCCACATTATCGAGGAAGTCACCAAGGCGAAGTATATGAAAGATCTCTGATTCAGTCCCTTCTTCTGCAAGTTGAAGAAGTTCCTCAATCTTCCCTTTCATACCGCCGGTCACATCGGTATGGCCCGAGGCAGTAAGTGTAAGAGTCCCGACCGTTTCAGGCCTGATCTCTTTTACCACAGTTCCATCGTCCAGTACCCCCTCCACATCGGTCGCAAGACCAATCCGGTTTACCGGAATCTGTTGTGGAAGCATTCTGACCAGCTGATCCCCGGAGACAATACATGCTCCTCTGCTGTCATCCATGACCACATCACCATGAAGAACCGGCACTATTCCCAACTCAAGCATAGCCCTGAGCGGTCCGCATTCGAAAGTTCTGAGACGTCCGTTTTCTGCAACACACGAACCCAGAGGATGAACGCCGATTGCGTCTACCCCCTCGGCCCGTAGTGCGTCTACCACTGCAGCGTTGAGTGTACTCACTGCTGCGTGTGTGATAGCGATACCTGCTTTATTATTATAATCTACCCCTTTATCAAGGTGGTGTCGGTGTGCTTCCGGATGCCCGCAGGAACCGGCCCCGTGCACAACAACCAGACGGATTTTGTCTGATCTTTTCGCTATTTCATGGGCAACGAACCGAAGTCGCCCGTGATCAACCGCACAGTCCCCTGACTTATCGGTGATCACGCTGCCGCCCAGTTTCAGAATCATCGTTTCTGATGGGTTCATTTTTCTTTTCTCACCCCTTCCGTATCAATTGACGTGACAATCGAGCGCCCGCCGGCCACGTCAATAGCCTTGGCAACCCGCTTTTTCTCCCGTTTAGGACAGAGAGCAATCATACTCCCGCCACCGCCGGCCCCGGTCATTTTTGCACCATAGGCACCCGCATCACGGGCAGCGGTGACGAGCTTTGTTAGCATCGGATGACCCACACCAAGGGCATCTAACAAGGCGTGATTGATATTCATGTACCGGCCAAGGCACTCCTGGTCCTGCAGATGAAAGAGGGCCTCCCGTGTCACGGTCTCAATCGCGTCAATCAGTGACCCTGCCACAGCCGGATGCTCACGCCGAAAGTCTGCCACGTCCTCCACAAGCTGTGCGGTCGAATGGGAAATCTGCGTGTTACCGATAACCAGCTGAAAATCCTGTGGCGGGAGAGAGCGGCGGATGCCATTTTTCATCATCACGATACCGCCGTAGGTCGCCACCTGAGTATCAGTCGGACTCGCCCTTCCGAGCTGGACCCGTTTTTCAATCCCATAGGCAATTTGGGCTATCTCCTCACGGGTCTGCTTAAAGCCGTATTCGTCGTTTATCGCAGAGAGCGTCGCCACAGTCACCGCAGCAGACGACCCCAGACCCGATGAACTCGGCAGCTGGGAGTTAATATACAAACTTCCGGTCACCCCAAATTCATGAAAACAGGATTCAAGATACGGCGACTTCAGCGTCGGCGGGTAGCGTCCTTTCCGTACCGTCACATGTACCCGTGGCTTAATTGCCATCGCAATACCGGGTTTCCCATACACCACAGCGTGTTCTCCGAAGAGAAACACTTTCCCGGGTGCACTCCAGGTTGCCACCGGTTACACCACCGCAACGGCCGCATACCCAACGACCTGAAAATGATCGCCGGTTACTTCGGCACTGGTACTATAGTCCAGCAATTCTGCACGGGTTGCCCCAAACTGCCGCGTTGCCTCTACCATCGCCGCAACCGGACCATATCCACAGGTGCTCACCGCCTCTTCACGGATTCGACGGTACATCTCCGGCATATCAAGAGAGAGAAGCGGCTCAATCACATAGTGATCCTGACGCTCGGCCACCGATTCCATCACGTAATGGGAATAATCCGACGAAGCAACAATGACGATCTCCTCACCAGTTGTTTTCTGTGCCTGCACAATTGCGTCAGCAACTCTCCGGGCCGGTTCGTAGGACTGATTCCCCATTTGAATCACCGCCACCAAACTCCGGGGAAACCGGTATCTGATAAACGGCATCATCACCTCAATAGAATTCTCTCGTGCCGCCATCACGTCATCGTCTTTGGGAAGAGGGAGAGCCTCAACAAATGCCTGATTCGTCTTCACCGTACCAAGAGGCGTGCCCCAGTCTAACGTGGACGTGCAGGTCGGATAGCCGGCATGACTCGGGCCGATAACCACAAACGTTCCGGTAAATTCCGGGTCAATGGCCGCAAACGAACGTGCTGCGATCCGTCCGGAGATGGCAATGCCCGCATGAGGCACAACGATGCCATATGGATGACACGAGGGAAAGCCAGCTGCGGCAGAAAAAAATCTCTCAAGAAGTGCCTGCAGACTCGCAGGATCATCCGGGTAGAAAGACCCGGCAAAGGAAGGTCGTCGTACTGCCATACTGTTTGTCCTCCCAAAACGGGATGAAAAAAATTAGTAGAGGTCGACTTCGAAGTCTTCGAGAGCCAGTGAGGTAGCGATACCACGCTTGGCGAGAACTTCGCGGGTCAGGAGATAGTACACCATCGCCAGTGCCTTACGACCTTTGTTGTTGGTCGGGATAACGAGGTCGATGCATTTTGTCATATTATTGGTATCACAGAGAGCAACAACCGGAATGCCGGTCTGGACTGCCTCTTCGATAACCTGTGAATCACCGATCGGGTCAGTCACGACAACAACATCAGGTTCAACGAAATCGCTGATACGCTGGTTGGTCAGCATGCCGGGAATAAAGCGTCCGACTTTGGAAATGCCCCCAATGGTCTGGGCAAATTTGCGTGCCGGATACTGGCCATATTGACGGGCAGTGACGACAAGAACTTTCGGGCCTTCAAAAGAGGCCAGAAACTCTGCTGCCGTCTTGATCCGCTCGTCGGTCTGCTTAATATCAAGAATATAGAGTCCGTCTCCGCGTACGCGGTAGATGAACTTTTTCATATCACTGCTCTTCTGCTGGGTACCGATATGTACGCCTGCTGCGAGGTATTCCTCGACAGGGACCAGCGACTCGGTTAATTCAATCTCCATTTCGGAACTTTGTGTCACGATAGCAACTCCTCAATTCGTATGAGTTCATTTAATTTGGCAATGCGCTCTCCGCCAACTACACCGGCTTTAAGATAAATACACCCGAATGCGGTTGCGAGATGTGCAATGGTTTCGTCTGTTGTCTCACCGGACCGGTGACTCATTACACATTCCATGCCATAAGCCTGTGCCATGTAGATGGTCTCGTAGGTATCGGTGAGGGTACCAATCTGATTTGGTTTTATGAGAATACAATTCGATGAGTCTTTCTCAAGACCCATCTCAAGACGCTCGGAGTTGGTGACATAAAGGTCGTCACCACAGATAAGACAGCGGTCTCCCACTGCCTCAGTGATTGCCGCAAATCCATCGAAGTCCTCTTCCTGCATCGGGTCCTCAACATATGCAAGGTCGTAGGTGTCGACCAACTCTGCAATATAGGCGACCTGCTCTTCCGGGGTGCGTTTTGCATCACGGTAGGTATAGACGCCGTCTTTGTAGAGTTCACTTGCTGCCACGTCAAGACCAAGATCAATCTCGATCATCAGTTCGTCAGAGACAGCATTGATGGCCTCTTTGGCAACCTCAAAGGCTGCAACATCAGAGATCGACGGTGCCCATGCACCCTCGTCGCCCTTGCCGCATCCATTGCCCTGAGCAAAGAGAATCTCTTTTATCTTTTTATGAACCGCAGCGTTTGCAAAGACCGCTTCTTCAGAGTTCATCGCACCGGTCGGGATAACCAGAAACTCCTGGATGTCCGTCGCATTTGGTGCGTGTGCCCCGCCACCGATGATGTTACCGAGCGGAAGAGGAGTCTCTGCTGCAAATGCTCCGCCAAGATACGTAAACAGCGGCAGACCAACTTCGTCTGCTGCTGCCTTTGCAGTTGCCAGTGAAAGAGCAACGGCGACGTTGGCGCCAATACCACTGAAATCTCCGGTTCCGTCAAGATCACGCAGCATACTGTCAATACCTGCCTGATCCATAACGTTCTGCCCCAGAAGCGCAGGAATTACACTTGTCTCAGCTGCTTCAATTGCTGTCCGTGGTGGAAGGACTTTGGCTTCATACATGCCGGTTGAAGCACCACTTGGTGCTGCCGCACGTCCAAAGCCAAACTCTGTAATCACGTCTGCTTCAACGGTAGGATTCCCACGTGAGTCGAGAATCGTCCGGAGTTTTATCTGTTCAATTGTCATTTCATACTCTCCTTACAATGATCAAGCTCTTTTCACCGTAATAGGTATCATATCCTGACGGAATTCTTCCTCTGCAATCAAAAGCGGATCAGTCATCTGATCCGTTTTGATGAGCACCGGAGCTCCCATCGAGATTTGGAGAGAACGTGCGCCAATTATTCTGGCCCTTTCATAGCGTGTATAGGATTTCATTATGACTCCGTAAAACTGATAACAAGAAATGGGGTCGCTGAGATTCGAACTCAGGTTACAGCATCCCGAACGCCATAGGATTCCAGGCTACCCCACGACCCCGCCTCAATCATTGATACGGGTTGAGATCGTCAATAATCTCTTTATGGGAGAGCAGCATTCGCCGGCAACAGTATCTGTCCAAACCGAGATCGTTGAGGATTTTTTCAGGATCCTCACCTGCATCTCTGCGTTGCTTGAACTCTTCCCATGAAGTGGAAATGACTTTCCCACACGTAAAACATCGGATTGGTATCATACACTTCGATCTCGTTTATATTTATTTACTACTATTTGTAGCTTAACGATACGATTTCTGGAACTTTTTGCGGGCTCCACGACCGTGCGGCTTCTTGGCTTCTTTCTGCCTTGAGTCGTTCACGAGCAGGGTTCTGTCATACGTAAGATAGACATCTTTGATCTTTGGATCATTGTGCCACTGGACAAGACCTCGGGACAGTGCTGTACGCACGGCCTCAGTCTGGCCCATTATTCCGCCACCGACAACGTGGATTGTTACATCAACATTGTCGTTAATACCGGGCATGAGCATCAGTGGTTCTGAGATCTTCATCCGAATCATCTCAGTCCCATAGATTTCAAGGGGTACGGAGTTAATCCGGACCCGTCCACGTCCTTCGGTTACGGTTGCACGGGCGACAGAGGTCTTGCGCTTTCCGCTGGTATTGATTACTTTTGCCATAATTCACTGACCTCCTTTAGTACTTTGCCCCGAGTTTGTCACTTACTGACCCCAGGGTCACATATTTCGGTGTCGACATATTGTCGATGTGTGCTTGATCAAAGGTGATGACTTCTACTCCTTCAAATTCTTCAGGAACGCCCACATACACTTTGACGCGCTTGAGTGCTTCAGCACCACGCTCGCGTTTGTATGGAACCATCCCACGAATCGTCCGCTTCATGATGTGATCAGGTCTGCGGGGGAAGTATGGTCCGAATTCTGTTGAACCGCGTTTGCGTTTCTGGTCATAGTTTTCATAGATATGAGATCTTGACCCGGAAATTACCGCACTCTCGCAGTTTAAGATGACAAATTCTTCACCTTCAAGGGCACCTTTTGCAACAATGCTGGCAAGTCTGCCGAGGCGAAGGTTGGTTGCGTCGATAACATTTACCATCGTCATCTCACCTCAGAACCCGTACCTTAGTGCCTTTGGGGTTCTCATTGATAAGATCCTCAATACTCATGCACCGTCCGTTATTCATCTGTATCTTCTGTGCTGCCGTCTCACTGAAATTCAGTGCTGCAACAGATACTTTCTGGTCAAGAACACCACTGCCAAGCACCTTGCCTGGTACAATGATGGTCTCGTTCTCCTTTGCATAGCGGTTGATCTTGCTTAGATTGACTTCAGCATAATTTTTGCTGGAAGTCTCAAGCCGCTTTGCTATTTCACGCCAGACACCTGCTTCGTTCTCTCGGGATGCGTCCCTGAGTGTGGCCATAAGGGCACCGAGGCGGGGGTTTGTCTTTTTAATTTTGGCTGCCATTAACTCGTCACTCCGGAAATGTCGTTCAGTACATCCACCAGGCTATCTGATTTTCCTTTGAGCCAGCGCAGTGCTTCTTCCATGATCCGCTTCACTGGAAGCGAACCGTCACTCTCGACAACAAAAATAAATTTTGTCTCATCATGGGAGATGCGGATTGCTGGCTCTTCGCCGATACCACTCGCAATACAGGCACGTTCACAGAGCCTGCAAAGCGAACAGTTCTCGATTTTTTCGCTGATTACTTCTACACTCTTCGGACCGGATTTCAGAACTCCACGCGGGCATTCGTCCACGCATCGTCCGCAACCATCACAGTTGTCCGCTACGGTGATTACCGGATAATTCATGTAACCACAGCTTAGCGTTGGTTCCCATTTGACATGCTCACGCCCGGTACCAAGCTGGGCACGGGCTTCAAGAACAACTTTCTGGTTCTTCTCGATTTTGACAATAGGGATATTGGCGTCAACCGGGGCTGCGTTGGGGTTCTGAGGGATCAGGTCGCGGGAGTACACGGTGGTACCTCCCTCTGCACCCTCGACACTCAAGGTATAAATTGCCTGACAGAGCGTACATCCGGCTCCTTCACAGGAACAGGTGCTCTTCATCCCATAGAGGTCGAGATCGGTTTCCAGAGGTATGAGGCCCAGACGGTGTGCGAGCATCTCATCAAAGAGCGCACTTGTATTATCGTAGATGAGAACATCTTCGATGGCAAGTGACGGCACTTCACTGAGCATGGCCCGCCTGAATGAGTTAGCAAATGCTGCATTCACACCCGAGAGCGTAAAGCGTGCGATGGTTTCATCAAGCCTGCTGAATGTGATCTCCATCGGTCTAAACTCTCCTGCCCCGCCGTCCGCCTTTCGCGCGGATGCTGTCATGGGCAACAGGTGTGACGTCTTCAATTCTGCCAATCCGCATACCTGCACGTGCAAGAGCACGGATTGCTGCCTGAGCGCCCGGACCGGGACTGCGTTGGCGGCCTCTTCCGGGTGCCCGCACTTTCACATGTAAGCCAACGATGCCTTTTTCTTTGGCAGCGTGGGCGACATTGATTGCCATCTGCATTGCAGCATAGGGTGAGCTTTCATTGCGTGCCTGTTTGACAACCATGCCACCGCTGGACTTAGTGATTGTTTCAGCACCAGTCAGATCGGTTACGGTAACAACCGTATTATTGAACGAGGCATAGATGTGGGCAACGCCCCACTTTTCTTTACTGTCAGCCATAATTAGCGACCTCCGGACTTCACGATGCGTTCACGCTCAGGGTGCACGTCGTTTGTCAGCGGTGAGTGGCCATAGTAGGTAATCTGGCTCTCTTCCTCAATACGAACACGGTATCCCGGAATCGAGACTTTGCGTCCGTTGATGGCGACATGCCCGTGCGTAATGAACTGGCGTGCCTGCTTTGGCGAGCGTGCCAGACCTTTGCGGTAGACCTGTGTCTGAAGGCGGCGCTCAAGTTCAGCCTCAGTCTTCAGAGCGAGTACATCACCGATGCCGGCATCAGGCTTTAAGAGACCGTACCGGGTAAGGTGACCGATAAGTTCGTTCTCTTTTTTGTCGACCAGTACCAGATCCATCGAACCTGATTTCAGGGCGAGCAGTTCACGGGCTGCCTGACGGTACCGTCGCAGCACACTCTGGGCTTTCCAGAGTTCACGCTTGTTACGCAGACCGAAATCGATCAGAAGTTTGGTCTCATCCTCGAGACGCGCTTTTTCGAAGCGACGTTTCGGGGTTTCGTATTTTTTCTTATTTTGTCCTGGATATCTCACAGTAACACCACCGAAACGTTATCAGTTCTTCTTTCTCCGGACACCGACAGTCGAACCTGTCCTTCCGGTCGATTTGGTACGCTGACCACGGACTTTCTGGCCGGTCTCGTGCCGGATACCACGGTAGCATCGAATCTTGCGCATCCGGTTGATGTCATCATCGATGGCCATCCGGAGATCAGTCCCGAGAAGCTGTTTTGCCTCACCTGTGTACACGTCTTTCTGAC
>Ga0208902_1000762_pt1 | contig 16089 bp, 13 predicted proteins | sample AntAceMetag02UKH_FD_184767 | JGI IMG/M metagenome (GOLD analysis project Ga0208902, IMG submission 184767) | Saline lake microbial communities from Ace Lake, Antarctica - Antarctic Ace Lake Metagenome 02UKH (SPAdes) (version 2) | ecosystem: Environmental > Aquatic > Non-marine Saline and...
TCACTGGGAGCAATGTGGGATAAACAGCCCCTTCCGATTCGCCAGTTTGCTATCGACCGCTGTTTCAGGCGCGAACAGGAAGAAGGCCCGACCCGCCTGATGTCCTACCATTCGGCCTCCTGTATCGTGGCCGGCGAAGGGGCGACTCTTGAGGATGGAAAAGCGGTTGTAGCAGCACTGCTCTCCGCGTTTGGCTTCGAGGACTTTGAGTTCCGGCCAGATGAGAAACGCTCCAAGTATTATATTCCTGATACCCAGACAGAGGTCTACGCAAAGCACCCGACCCACGGATGGGTCGAGGTTGCAACCTTTGGGATGTACTCGCCCTACGCTCTTGCCGAATACGGTATCGAAGTCCCGGTGATGAATCTGGGTCTGGGGGTCGAACGTCTTGCGATGATCGAGTATGAATCTGATGATGTCCGGGTCCTTACGACACCGCAGTTTTATCCCCGTTCCTACTCCGACACCCAACTTGCCGGCGCCGTATCGGTAAAAGAGGAACCGGCAACACCTGAAGGCCAGGAGATCGTCCATGCCGTCGTTCAGACCGCCCTTCTGGAGGCTGATACGGAAAGTCCCTGTGCTTTTGAGGTCTGGGAAGGCACAATCGGCACCTCCCGGCTAAAGGTCATTGTCGAGGAGAAGGAGGAGAACTCACGACTCTGTGGCCCGGCAGCGAAAAACGAGGTCTTTGTGCAGGATAGTAAGATCCTCGGCGTGCCGGATACCAAAAATTATGCCAAAGTCCGGAAGAATGGTATTTCAGCCGGAATAGGCTATCTTGAAGCAGTTGCAAATCTCGCCGCCGCACGCATCGAAGAGGCAGCACTCTTAGGAGAGAGCGCTGCTGTGCAGGTAAAGGTCGCAAAAATCCCGTCTGATGTAAACCTGAAAGTCGAACCTTGGGCGATGCGCTATCTGACCGACAACAAGAAGAAGATCGACGTTCGCGGCCCGATCTTTGTTGCTGTCCGTTCAGAAATTCTTTGAAGGACAGTTACTGGGCCAGCATAGAACCCACCCCAAACACTTTTATTCCCGTTTCACACAACTCCAGCTATGAAGAGATTTTTCGCAGTACCGCTACTCCTCATTCTAATCGCTCTCCTCGCCGTGGCGGGATGCAGCGATGCCGGAAGCAGTGGTACAGAACCCACAGCAGCCTCAACAGCCGCACCAACTGAAGAAATGACAGTCGCTCAGGCCTCAATGGTCCCCGGACCAACCCAGAGCATCCCCGCTAATCAGGGCGTATCCTTTGAGATCAACCAAGATCCCATCACAGCTGATATCTCAGTAGGCTTTGCCGGGGGATTAGGACAGGCCCAGGTTTCGTACATTACCGCCAAAGCTACTTACCCGGACGGAACCACAGATAAAAAAAGCATTCAGCCCTTAAAGGGAAATGCTGCAGTTTTCAAAGGTCTGACCAATCAACCGGTTCGGATCGAGGTTACTGTGATGCTTGGCAATGTGCCATATAAGGTCGTTGACGAATTGGTGGTCAACAAGCGCACCGCGCCACCACCCTGAACATCTTCATTTCTTCTTTTTTTGCGGGAGTCTCAGCCGGGGCTCTGATGCTACATCGATATTTCAGGCACGGATTGGTAACAAAGAACGAACTAATTTACAGAATAACCATTAATGAATAAACTGTGCCTATGACCACTATCATCAAAAAGGCAACCAAAGACGAACGAGACATTATTGTCAGCAATAATTGTGCCATGGCACAGGAAACTGAGGGAATAACTCTTGAACTCAAAATAGCAGAACAGGGAGCGGATCGTGTCCTTGCAGACCCATCCAACGGCTTCTATCTGGTCATCGAACAGGAATCTAACATTCTCGGCCAGTGCCTGATCACCTACGAATGGAGCGATTGGCGCAATGGAAACTATTGGTGGATTCAGAGTGTGTACATTCTCCCTGCATTTCGGCGCACCAGGCTCTTTTCAAAGTTGTACCATTTCATCCGTAGCGAGGCAGAACGATCCAAAGAGTTCGTGGGGCTTCGTTTGTATGTCGATGAGAATAATCTCCCGGCAATGGCAACCTACGAATCACTTGGATTTGGATCGTCACACTACTGGATGTTCGAAACCGACATCTGAAAGAATTCTTCGCCGCAAACCTTTACCTCCTTTATGCAGATACTTCCTTTCGGTATCGGTGGTCACATCAGATGAGAGAAAATTTCAAGAATCAGATTGCAGCATCACCCTATATTTTCACTATAGGTGTTGCCGGAGACTCAGGGTCAGGAAAGACAACATTTACTGAAGGGATCCGATCGATCTTTGGCCCGGACATAGTCTCAACGATTTCTCTTGACGACTACCACACCCTTGACCGAAAGGCACGTGCAAAACAGGGTATCACTCCTCTAAACCCCAACGCAAACAACATCGCCCTTCTTGAAGAGCATCTGCAACTAATCAAGACGGGCCAGACCATTCAAAAACCTGTATACAATCATACCACTGGCACCTTTGATCCTCCGGTGCCATTCACGCCGACAAAAATCGTCATTCTTGAAGGGCTTCATCCTCTCCTTACTCCAGCACTAAGGGCATCAATTGACTTTTCAGTCTTTGTGGACCCGGACCGGGAAGTCAAGTATGCCTGGAAGATACACCGTGATGTAGAAGAACGGGGATACGACAGAGAGGACATTTTAAGGGAAATTCAGGATAGGGAGCCGGATTACACGGCCTATGTTCAGCCCCAAATAAATCATGCCGACGCAATCATCACCCTCAGACCGTCTTGGTACGACCCTAAAGGGATGAAAGGTAATCTCTACAACGTTACTCTCTGTCAGAAGAAGTCTGATCGAACCCTTGAGAGAATTTCACTCTCTTTCGACCTTTTCGCTATCAGTTCACTTGCTGACCAAGACTTCCTCTTCGAGTTTCGGCGCACCCAACTGGGGGAACAACCTATGGGGGCACTGACTATTGACGGAGAACTCCACTATGAAGTCATCAACTCATTGGAAGAAGCCGTTGAACGAGAAACCGGCATTCACCCTATATCGCTTTTTGTGGGCAAGGAATATGTAAATGCAACTGATGTCATCCGCCTGCTGCTTTCATGGCGAATCATCAACAAACGAATTGCCTGCGGTGAGCTCGGATGTCCATAAAAAATATTGGACTTCCTCTCCTGACATGCTGCGTCATTCTCATCTGCTCCTGTGGATGTGTAAGTTTCCCCGATCTTTCAGGTTCTCCCAGCTATCCTTCAATCATCCCTGAAGAGTCTTCTGCAGATGATTCGCTGCATACCTTCACATTTCCCTTTTCCGGAAAGAATACCACGGTCACCATCCCCGTTGATGTTGATCTTTATAATGGTGCAAAGGCTGCCGATAAAAACGCCTATCTCCGGCCTGGCACACCAGATGAGGAATGGGTGCCCGACTACTACAGGGCCTTTGTTACTGACCCGGCTCATGATACTTTGTTTAACGAAGTTCTCATCTCACTGAAAAACGCTCGCCCTGATATCACACCGGGCACCGATGAGTATGCTGATTATATCACGGCCTTCGTTCAGAATATCCGATACATGATAACCGGTGGACTTGGTGACCCAAAATTTCCGGTAGAAACCATCGCCGATGAAGAGGGAGACTGTGATGACAAGAGCATTCTCCTCGCAGGTCTTCTTTCCCGGGAAGGGTATAACGTCTCGCTCTTCTATCTGGAAGAAAACAACCATATGGCAGTAGGGATTTCCGGACCTGCCTGTGCATATCATGAAACTAGGTGCGGCTATCTGGAAGCCACCCGCCCACGATATATCGGAACATCCCCAGGAGACTACCCGGAAGATGACCCCATCAATGAAGTGCCCTTGGTTATCCATATCGGAGACGGAACCCAAGAGTATGGTGCATGCCCAGAAACAACAACCATTCTAAAATCACTGCGTTCGTCATATGAAACGGCAAAAAAACTTGAACCTGTTATCAAACAAAAAGGCGAGAGGCTGGCACAACAAAAGGGAGAGATCGACGATCTCGCTAATCTGCTTCTTCAGTATAGTGAGAGTGGAGAAATCCGATCATATAACCAGTTAGTACCGGAATATAACCGTCTCGTTGATCAGTATAATCAGGATCTTGCCGAACACCAAACAATTTTCGCTCGCTATGAGACAGCAGTAAACCTCTACAATCTAATTTTAGAGAGTGCCCCGGATAGCACTTATGCCTGCACACAGAGTGGCATATGCACCGCCACTGATCCCAGTTTTTAGACAATAATGATTCTACCGGATCTCTTCTCCTTTCCTTGGGTTTGTCCAACCTTCGCCCGATTAACAAACGGCGTTTTAGAGAACTGGTTTCTTCGTAGTATCTGTTGGTGACCCCGTGCCCGTTCTGAGAGAGCTGAAAATGTTTCAGACATAATAGTCTCTCACTTTTTTAGAGTATTTATTAGTAGGCCGGGCGTGGTGTGAAAGTAAACAAAGTGACATATGGCCGTATTTTGATTGATATCTGTCAATACGACACTCCTATTAATAACAGGTGACTAATAGTTAGATCACAGGTGAGGGAATGCTACAGATTGAAGATCTGCACGTGAGTGTAAAAGATAAGGAGGTTCTCCACGATATCAACCTCCGGATCAATGATGGTGAAACCCATGTGCTGATGGGACCAAATGGATCAGGAAAGACAACCCTCCTGCGTACAGTCATGGGTTTTTCAAACTATGAGATCACAGCAGGGTCAATTATCTTCAAAGGACATGACATCACCAATGTCCCGCTTCATGAACATGCCCGGTACGGGATGGGTATGATGTTTCAGCGCCCGCCGACAATTTCCGGATTAAAACTCGGAAAACTGCTCGATGTCACGGCACACCATGATACTGCCATGGTACAGAAATATGCCAAACAGATGAATATGGTCGATTTTCTTGAACGTGATATCAACGCCGACTTTTCCGGCGGAGAGATCAAACGCAGTGAAATGCTCCAGTTAATGGTTCAGCAACCGGATTTTGTGATGCTGGACGAGCCGGAATCCGGTGTTGATCTGGAGAATATCTCGCTAATTGGAGAATCTATTGCAAAACTTCTCGAAAAAGACCGGAAGATTGTAAACCGGCATAAAAGCGGGCTGATTATCACCCACACCGGTTATATCCTCGACTACCTTGATGCAGACATGGGCCACATGCTCTGTGACGGAGAGATCAAGTGTGACGGGAACCCGCGTGAGATATTAAAGAGCATTAAGGAAAAAGGCTACCAGGAGTGCATTAAATGTCAGAAGAAATGATTGGTGCCGGTGGGATCTCCCTGGAAGATCGTGAACGCCTTGAACTTTCAGGAATCGACCTCTCTGAAGAAACTCGCTCCGGATCATTTCTTCAGACCGACCAGACCATACATCACAGCTCCTGCACCTCTAAAGGCATCGAGATGCTGCCTATCGACGTGGCAATGAAGAAGTATGACTGGCTTAAGTCACACTACTGGAATCTGGTGGACAAAGACAAAGACGAATATACGCGGTACGTAGCAGAACAGGAACCACGCGGATTTGTCATCATTGCAAAGAAAGGGAGCAAAAATATCTTCCCTTTGCAGACCTGTCTATTCCTGAAGAACGACGGTATTCAGACCGTCCACAACATTATCATCGCTGAGGAGGGTGCTGAACTTCATCTGATTACCGGGTGTGCCAGCAGTCATACCATTCAGAAAGGCTCCCATTATGGTGTTACCGAGACCTACGTCGGTAAAAACGCCCTCGTAAGTATGACAATGATTCACACCTGGGGCGAGAACGTGAATGTCTATCCCCGCAGTGCTACACGGGTTGAGGGAGGCGGAACATTTCTCTCCAACTATGTCTCGATGAAACCCGTCGGTTCTGTCCAGATGTATCCGGTCGCAGAACTCACGGCACCGGGTGCTGTGGCACGCTTCAACTCAGTTGTCGTCGCACCTAAAGGGTCGCATCTCGATCTCGGGCAGCGTGCCATCCTCTCAGCACCCAATACCAGTGCTGAGCTCATTTCAAGGGCGATTACTCAGGGCGGCACCATCGTGGCACGCTCACATATTATCGGCGCCGCTGCCGGGACAAAGGGGCATATCGAATGTAAGGGACTGATTCTCGAAGACGGAACGATTCACGCCGTGCCGGAGATTGAGGGACGGGTCAAGAACACCGAGCTTTCCCATGAAGCCGCTGTCGGTAAGATTGCCCGTGCTGAGATCGAATATCTGATGGCCCGGGGACTGAATGAGGAGGAAGCAACAGCAACCATTATCCGCGGCTTTTTAGATGTCAGGATTCAGGGGCTTCCTGAATCTCTTCAGAGACAGATCGACGCGGTAATCGACGCGGCAGAAGACGGATTTTAACCGTTACCAGAACAGAATTCATGCAGTACATTGACATCACCCGGAAAATTTCAGAGAACCTGCCGGTCTATCCCGGTGATCCATCCTGCCGCCTTATCACGCACGATGATGGCATCTGCCGGGTCACAGATATGCACCTGGCAAGCCATACGGGGACCCATATCGACGCCCCGTCGCATTATCTTAGGACCGGCGCAACAGTCGATCAGATTCCCATACATGATCTGACCGGCCCAGTACAGGTTATGGACTGCCGTGAGGCTGGATCAGAGATCAACGCTGTATTTCTAAGAACAGAGGAACTATCATGCGACAGGATTTTTTTAAGAACAGCATTCTCAGAAGAATCGGTGTTCAGAGACGATTTTCCCCACTTATCTCCTGACGCCGCAGAATATCTCATAAAGAAGCATTGCCGCTGTGTCGGGATTGATTCCCCTTCAGTTGAAGCCTTTGGCAGTGACGGACATCTGCATCAGGCGCTGCTTGCAGCAGGGATACTTATCATTGAACTACTGGATCTCTCGCTGGCAAAAGAGGGGTTTTACTCAATGATAGCCCTGCCTCTGCCTATCACGGGATGTGACGGTGCCCCGGCCCGTGTTCTTCTTACTACAATGGATGGATGACCATGAACATAATCACCAAAGCAACAGAAGAGTTTGAGAAACAGATACATGGGACCGGATGCGAAGACAGCCCGGTTCTCTTCAGATGCGACCCTGACGCAGCAATGTGTCAGTATGAATCCGGTGTGAACCTTGCCGTGAAGTTCGGGGGGGCTACCTCTCATATCGTAACGCCCGCGCCGGTAGAAGCAAAGACGAAAATACCGTTTATGTTCGGCATAGCGTTAAACTCCCCCCAGAAACGCAGCGCTGCCTGCGGTATTTTAAACGTGGTACTCGGATTTCTCTGCATAACCCGTACCACAAATACCTGTGATCCCACCTGCCACAGCGAATGTAAAGCGAAGATCGCGGCAAGACTTCAGGGGAAAACCGTCTTCTGTGTCGGGGACGGGGAGGCACTCCGGCAGGCTGAGGGTGTAATTGTTACTGATACGCCGGAAGAGGCCGACTGTATTGTTATTACCTGTGACGGTCTTGTTACCGATGAGGGGACTGCCCTTGTGGAACGGTATCAGGGTGAGAAGGAACTCCTCTGTATCGGCCCGTCCATTGCCGGAACTGCAAACATGCAGCAACTCCCCCATTTCTGCCCCTTTGGTAAAAATAAACCATAACACAAAGATCCGGCATATGCCGGTCATTGATGACAATATATATTTCATTGAAATGAAGACATATCTTCATGCTTTTTGGTTCGTCCGGTATCAGACGCCTCTGGGATGAAGACCTCCTGAAACTTGCCATGCAGGTTGGCAGCACGGTAGCAGCATCATACCCCCATATTGTTCTGGGTCGTGATGCAAGGACAACCGGCAATCTGCTGGCTCATGCATTTTCATCCGGCGCCCTCGCTGCCGGGGGGAATATCAGCGATGGTGGTATCATCCCGACGCCGACTGTCGCCTATAATGCCCGGCATCATGATGCCGGATGCTGTACCACCGCATCCCACAACCCGGAATCCTATAACGGACTCAAGATGATCCAGCCGGACGGGTCTGCTTTTACTCCCACACAGCAGGACGCAATCGAAGAGACCTACCTCACTGCGAAACCAAGGGGGTGGGAACAACAGGGAACAAGCATCACCTCCGATCTGATCACTCCGCACCTGGAAGCGATTCTTGACAGCGTCAATGCCTGCGAAGGGTTGAATGTCGTGCTTGACTGTGGAAACGGGGCAGCTTCATCAATAACTCCACAACTGCTTCATGACCTTGGCACAACAGCCCGGTGCATGAACGCAACACCTTCAGGGTTTTTTGCCCGCCCATCAGAACCAACGGAAGAAAATCTGAAAGTCGCGCTTGCTATGACACGGGCAACCGGTGCACAGGCTGGATTGTTCCATGATGGTGACGCAGACCGCTTCATGGCCGCTGACAATAAAGGGAGATTTATCCACGGTGACCATCTGCTCATTCTTTTTGCAGAATATCTCGGAGCTAAAAAAATCGTTACCACGGTCGATGCCTCTATGGCAATCGAAGAAGTGGCAGAGGTCCGGCGCACGCCGGTCGGTGATTCGTTCGTCTCAACTGCGCTCACCTCCTGGGGAGACTTTGGTGGAGAACCATCCGGAAGCTGGATCTTCCCGAAGCACTCACTCTGTCCGGACGGGATCTATGCCGCCGGACTCTTCTGTGAGATTACGAAGGAGATCGACACCGCAGCAGCAATCGACGCCATCCCTTCCTACCCGATGATCCGAAGTTCTGAATACTCAGATACCGCACGCGAAATGCTCACCCGTCTCGGAGCGGAAAATCCTACCGACGGACTCCGGATTGAAGAGGAAGAAGGCTGGTGCCTGATCCGGGCAAGCGGCACCGAGCCAAAGATCCGGATTACTGCCGAGGGAAGAGACAGAGCAGCAGCAAAAAAGATGCACGGAAAAGGGTGCACCCTTATACGCTCTGCAAAGAAAGATCAGGTAAAGGAGCACTAAACGTAGATGCAATGTGTAATTCTTGCCGCTGGCGAGGGAAAACGAATGCGGCCACTCACCTCATCTCGTCCTAAGGGCATGCTTCCGGTTGCCAACCGGCCCATCCTTGAATATATAGTCACTGCTGTGCGGGATGCCGGGATCACCGAGATTCTTCTGGTGGTAGGATATCATGAACAGGCAATCAGGACATACTTTGGTGATGGGAGTGCGTTTGGGGTTTCCATCCGCTACACCGTCCAGCGCCATCAGATGGGAACGGCCGATGCGGTTCGTGCGGCAGAAAACGATATAAAAGGGGATTTTCTGCTCCTTAACGGGGATATGATCATACGAACCGAAGATCTCAGGGCCATTGCCTCGGCACCATCTCCCTGCCTTGCCTCTGTCGAAAGTTTGCATCCGGAGGATTTTGGAACGCTTGAGACCAAAGGAACATTAGTGACAGGGCTTGCAGAAAAATCGCATACGCCACCTTCAAACATCATTAATGCTGGTATTTATCATTTTAGCGAGGATATCTTTCCAATTATCCGGAATCTTTCCCTCTCTGAACGTGGGGAGTATGAACTTACCGATGCCCTGTTTCAGTATATTGATGCAGGAACGCTTCGGCACATTCCAATCTCTTTCTGGTGTGATATCGGCGAGCCATGGCATCTGCTGGATGCGAATGAAGAGATCCTCAAAACCGCTGAAGATGAAATCCACGGAACCATTGAAGACGGGGTAACCATCCACGGCACAGTGCAACTCGGTGAAGGCAGTATTATCTGCGCAGGTACTTACATTGAAGGAACGTGTATTTTCGGAAAAAACTGCAAAATAGGTCCAAATGCCTATATAAGGGGAACAACATCAATCGGAGATGACTGCCACATTGGCAATGCAACTGAGATAAAAAATTCAGTCATCTTTTCAGGCACAAAGATTCCACACTTTAACTATATAGGCGACAGTGTCATCGGTTCAGAAACAAACTTCGGTGCCGGGGCAAAGGTCGCGAATTTACGCCATGACAACCGCAACGTATGGGCCGGTAGACATGATACAGGCCGAAGAAAATTCGGTGTTGTCGTCGGCGACCAGGTAAAACTCGGGATCAACTGTTCACTCAATGTCGGAACAATCATTGGAAGCAGAACACACGTCGCACCAAACACCTTTGTTGAGGGTGTCATCAGAGAAGATACAAAAATCGGGAGATAATATCATGCAGGCAGTCATTCTGGCAGGCGGAGAGGGGAGCAGGTTACGACCGCTTACCCGTTCACGTCCGAAAGCCCTTATTCCAGTAGCAAACCGTCCGATTCTCGACTATGTCATCGAAGCGGTCACATCAGCAGGCATTCAGGACATCACCGTTGTTGTCGGTTACCGGAAAGAGCAGGTACTCAAGTATCTCAACAGCCTTGAAACAGAGGTCACAACGGTTGTTCAGAAAAAACAACTGGGAACGGCGGATGCACTATTATGTGCCACGGACTATGTTGACGGTTCGTTTCTTGTTCTTCCCGGAGACAATTATATCAGCCCTCTCTCAGTGCAGAAAATGAGAGAAGAGAAATGCGCGGTCCTGGCACACCTAGACCCTAATCCGGCAGAATATGGCGTTATCTCAGCCGAAGAGGGGTCTGTTCGTTTTATCACTGAGAAGCCTGCCGTTCAGGGTGAACATCTGATCAGCACCGGTGTTTATACTATGTGCCCGGACATTTTTGGGTTTCTCAATGATGGTCTCGACCTCCCGGGAGCAGTCAACCAAGTCATCTCGCATGGAACAGCGATGCACATCGTCATGGCTGATGCATGGTTTGACGCTATATATCCATGGAGTTTGCTGCCGATGAACCGTTTTATCCTGAAAGGTAAAAAATCAACAGACATTGCAGGAAACTCAAGAAAGAACGTGGTAATCTCTGGAAATGTTCGAGTAGGTAAAGGGACTGTGCTTGAACCCAATAGCACTATTATCGGCCCGGTAGTCATTGGTGAAGACTGCCACATCGGGCCAAATGCAACCATCATGCCTTTCACATCAGTGGGTAATCGTGTCACAGTCGAACCCTTCTCGCTCTTGAGTGACTCACTAATCATGGATGACACCTCTATCGGATCGCACTCAACCATCCGATCAGTTGTGGCGGGGACCGGGTGCATCTTATCAGATCATGTCGCAACGATTGCCGATGAACATTGTGCCCAGATTCAACAGCACTATGTGCCCGGTTCCTTTAGTGCAATTCTTGGCGATCATGTTACATGTGCCCCCTTTACTGTCTTTAAAGGCTGTCGCGCAGGCAACGGAACGAGAATCGAAGAGGGACGAACACTCTCCGGAGAACTGGAAGACAATACGGTGGTACGGTAGAGATGTGTGGCATCTTTGGGTATATTGGAAAAAGGAGGGCTGCACCGATCGTTGTTGAAGGACTGCAGGTACTCGAATACCGTGGTTACGACTCCTTCGGCGTTGCTACCTGTGGTTCTTCAGTGGAGGTTGTAAAGGCACAGGGGAGAATCTCAGATTTAGGTTCTATCGCAATGGATCTTCCCGGTTCAATAGGGATTGGCCATACCCGCTGGGCAACTCACGGTGTCCCAAGTGACTGCAACGCCCACCCTCATACTGACTGTAGCGGGGCCATTGCCATTGTCCACAACGGTATCATCGAGAACTATGTCACACTCAGGCGGGAATTACTGGAAGCGGGACATGTCTTCACTTCTGATACCGACAGTGAAGTAATTGCCCATCTTCTTGAGTCATATTATGAGGGAGATCTTCTCGAAGCGATGCGGCAGACGACCGAACGCCTTGAGGGCGCCTATGCTATTCTCGCGGTTGAACAGGAAAATGATGCCATTGTCGCAGCACGTTTGAAAAGCCCACTTATTCTTGGTTACGGTGATGGAGAATTTCTTGCAGCGTCGGATATGACACCGCTTCTGGGTTATACCCAGTCGGTTCTCCCTCTTGAGGATGGCGACATCGCTGTTTTAACCCATGATGAAATCACACTTTATGCCGGTGAGGAAGAAATTCTACGCGAATGGCAGACTATTGATTGGGACGCGGAATCAGCACGCAAGGGCGGCTATGACCATTACATGCAAAAGGAGATCTTCGAACAGCCGGAAGTGTTTTTTCGGACATTCACCGCCATTGACGAAACGGATCTTGGTGCCCTTTCAGAGGCAAAATCCATTAGAGTGGTTGCCTGTGGTACATCATATCATGCCGGTCTTATCTTTCGATATTTAATGGCAGAATATTCAGATATCCCGGTAACCGTCGAGATTGGATCAGAATGCAGACTCATACGTCCACTTAACCATGAACTGGTAATTGGCATCACACAGTCCGGAGAAACAGCTGATACAATTGCAGCATTGCAGAGTGCCATCGCCCACAACTGTCCCACCCTTGCCATCACAAACGTACTTGGGAGTTCTGTTACCCGGGTCGCGGACAATACCATCTTCACCCACGCCGGTCCAGAAATTAGCGTTGCCGCAACCAAATCATTTATCGCTCAGGTCGCTGTGTTTCTGAAGATGACAAGCTGGCTCTGCAACGGAGCCTTCCCGATAAATCCTGTTGAATGCAAACAGGCTATCGACAAGATATTACTCTGGGAACTTGACGAGGCTGTCACCCTATGTTCACAGGTTTCAAGTATGTTCTTTATCGGCCGGGGCATCTTCTATCCAGTCGCTCTGGAAGGTGCATTGAAAATGAAGGAGATTACCTATATCCATGCAGAAGGATACGCTGCAGGTGAACTCAAACATGGTCCATTCGCACTTCTTTCAGAAGAGACGCCGGTCGTAGCACTCTGCCTGCCGGGAGATGACTATGATCAAATGTTTGCGAATATTAAGGAGATCAAAGCTCGTAGTGCTCCTGTTATAGCGATCGGGGTAGAACAGGATCACGATCTAGAAGACCTTGTCGATATCATGATACCAATCCCCCCCGGAGAAACTGCTGAACATCTTCTTTCCTCTCTGGTTCTGTTGCAGATGCTTTCCTATGAAACAGCGAAACGACTTGGTCGTGATGTGGACAAGCCACGGAATCTGGCAAAAAGTGTAACCGTCATTTAATGTTTGGCACTATGAATATCCTCACCTTTTTCCTTTTCGTCTGCGGCCTACTGCTACTTGCTGTCGCAGCTCTGCCCTATGGAATATATCTTTATAATATCCATTATGGCAAGAAACAGGAGGTTGCCCCTCCATTAGTAAATATTCCGGCCATTACTATCGTAATCTCAGCGTTGAATGAAGAACGGGTTATAAAAGAACGGATGGAGAACATTGCCAATTCAACCTACCCAAAAGACCGGTATGAAATAATTCTTGTGGATGATTCCTCCTCAGATGCAACCGGTAGGATTGCAAAGGAGACTGCAGAACGTCTTGGTCTCACCTGCACCGTGCTTAGGAATGAAGAACGGCTCGGAGTTGCACGATCATACAACCGGGCATTCAGACATGCCCAAAATCCTATCATTGTCACCAGCGATGCTGATGTTTTTTTTGAAAAAGATGCTCTTGAACGCATCATAGAGCGCCTTGAAAGTGATGATACTATTGCAGCAGTCTGTGGGGATCTTCTGCCGCTTGACTCTTCCCGGGAAGAGACCATCGGGGAAATGGAGGGAAAGTACCGGGATTATTATGGCGCCATGTGTGAATGGGATAGTGCTCTTGACTCAACCTTCAGTTTTAACGGAGCGTTGATTGCCTTCCGAAGAGAGTGTATCAGTAGCATTGAGGAAGAAGCTGGCGCAGACGACGCAAATACTGCAATGCAGGCCATCCGAAATGGATATCGTGCCGTCTATGAAATACGGGCAAAGGTCTACGAGGAAACCCCTGATTTATTCAGAATTCAGTTTCACCAGAAAGTCCGCCGGGCAGCGGGCTTGATTGTAACGACCCTTCATGGTCGTGACCTGCTCCGACAGAACCGCCCGTTCTCAAAAACCGTTTACCCACTCAGAATTATGATCAACTGCCTTTCACCAACTCTGACACTTATAGGAGGGTTTTTTGTGTTTCTTGCTCTTCTGATGTTTCAGGCAGGGCTAGTGGCGGCAGCAACTTTGCTGGTTCTTGGCTATTCCTTCTATGCAGGCAATATTCTCTCTTCGTTCCTGCTCAATCAGATCTATCTCTTCCTTGGCCTTCTTCGGTTTCGTAAGGATATGAGCCTCTGGGAGAGCACATCCAGAAAAAAGGCATGAAATTGACAGCACTTAACCTCTGCTTTATTCTTTGAGGTTGACAATAGGTCAAGAGCTAAATATTCTCGGGTACGAGATCTATGTAGATAGCAATGGATCTCTCATCAATAAAAAAACCAAAAAATCTCATTATCCTTGGAGTTCTCGCACTCAGCATTATTGTTGCCATCTGGCTTCGCCTCTTACCTGAATCGGGTCTTGTAAGTGCAACGGGTGTGAATCTTCTCGGAAATGATCCCTGGTATAGTCTCAGGCAGGTTGAAGTCATCATTAATAATTTCCCGGCCTATCCATGGTTTGAGCCGATGACACAGTTCCCAACGGGTCATGTCGTCGACTGGGGACCCTTCTTTGCCTTATTGACATCCGCCGTCGTGCTGGTCTCAGGTGCATCCCTTCGACCAGATATTATGTACGTGGCCTCATGGGTGCCGGTACTTTTGGCCGCAGTTGCCGTTCCGGTAGTGTATCTTTTAGGCGAACGGCTCTATAACTGGAAGTGTGGTATTATCGGAGCGTTCTTTGTCGCGATTGTGGGTGGCCAGTATTTCTACCGGTCACTCTTCGGATTTGTTGACCACCACATCGCCGAGGCATTGCTTTCAACCCTGTTTATTCTTGCGTATGTTGTAACGCTTGAATACTGCCGGACACACCCTGTTTCTCTCAGTGCCAGGGAGAGTTTGAAAATACCTGCATTACTCGCTGCCATTACTGGCATTGTTTATGTCATTGGATATTTCAATATGCCAACGATGGTACTCTTTGCCCTTGTAATAGCAGTATATACACTGATTCAGTTCCTCTGGGACGGATGGAAGAAAACTGGTGATGATTCACTTCCCTTGATAAACACTGTTCTCTTTGTTGTCGCAATTTTGGGTGTATTTGCTATTGGGTTTAATACCAGTTCTTTAAGCATGATTTCATATTCCATTGGACATGTACTAGCCTATGTAACGGTAATTCTGGGCACACTTGTTCTTTATGGTATCAAGAGATATCTTTCAGAAAAACCACCATTATATTACCCTGTTTCAATCTTTGGATTGATTATTCTGGTCACTATTGTGCTTGGAATTGCTGTCCCTGAGGTTTACAATCAACTCATAGGTAATCTTATTGGCTTCTTCGCCCAGCCAGCAACCACTCTCACTGTTCAGGAGGCCCGTGCCTGGTCACTTGAGAGTGCCTGGCTATCCTTTAGTTACGGACTCATTCTCTTTGTGGCAGGCATTTTTGCCCTTCTCTATTCGTTCTGGAAAAAGAACCGTAATGACCATCTCTTCGTCATCGTCTGGTCATTGCTGATCTTCTTCTCAACATGGCAACATGTCAGATACGAATATTACCTCGCGGTAAACATTGCAGTCATTTCAGCGTTTTTTATTGCATTTGCTCTTGATTTCGGCTGGAATGACCTTATGAAAATCTGTAACCGGCAGACCGAAACTAAGACGGTACAGAAAGAGGAACCAACGCCAACCGGGAAGAATACAGGAAAGAGTAAAGGAAAGAAAGCAAAAAGCAAACAGACAAAACCCGCCGCACAGAAAAAAGCAACTCCGGACTATCTCAGGGTTCTTCCCTTTGTTATCGCAGTGCTCTTCGGGCTGATGTTTGTAGGCAGTTCGGTTGCCACCGATTTCGAGATGGGTAACGGGATGAAGTACGGCGGAATGAATGCTGACTGGCATGAGGCACTGGCATGGTTCGGTCAGAACTCCCCGGAAACCGGTGTTGATTATTATGCCGAATATGATCAGGATGAATTTACCTATCCACCTGAAGCTTATGGTGTCATGTCATGGTGGGACTACGGTCACTGGATTACCTTCATTTCCAAGCGCAT
>Ga0208902_1000763_pt1 | contig 16058 bp, 7 predicted proteins | sample AntAceMetag02UKH_FD_184767 | JGI IMG/M metagenome (GOLD analysis project Ga0208902, IMG submission 184767) | Saline lake microbial communities from Ace Lake, Antarctica - Antarctic Ace Lake Metagenome 02UKH (SPAdes) (version 2) | ecosystem: Environmental > Aquatic > Non-marine Saline and Alkaline...
TTTTTTACTAGCAATATTCTTATTGAATGGTATTTTGTATTCAAATCCCATTACATCAGAACCATCATTTCCAACAAAAAACGACTCAATAATAATTTATTTTGATGCAACCAAAGGAGATCGAGGTTTAATGGGATTTGCAGGCGATGTTTATGCTCATACAGGCGTATTGACCGCTGAAAGTGCAAATTCCGGTGATTGGAAATATATAATAGCAGACTGGAATGTAAATATTGCAGCTGCAAAACTCACTTGCTTAAGCACAGACCATTACAAATTGGTAATTGGAGATTTGTTTGATTATTATGCTATTCCTGCAGATACAATTGTAGAAAAATTATGCTTTGTATTCAGAAGTAGTGATGGTAGTAAAGAAGGAAAAGATGTTGGTGATACAGATATTTTTTTGCCGATTTACACTTCCGGAATATCAACTATATTAATTACTCCAGAGAATACAACCGAATTTGGAATTCCTGAAAGATCACCAATATTTGCAACTTCATCTGATACGATATCTGTATCGGCAACTGCTGCTGCAAATGAAACAAAAATTGATTCAATGTTTTTATTTATGAATAATATTATTCAATATTCTACAGATGAAGATACATTAAATTACAATTTGGATTTATCTTCTTTTTCAAATGGAAGAAATCTTTGTAAAATCGTGAGTAAAGATACTGCAAATATTGTTGATACATTAGATTTTATAATAATGATTAACGAAGTGCCAACCGAAGAAAACAGAGCTACAAACATAAAAGACGGAATTAATTATATTGACGACAATACTGTAACACTATCACTTTTTGCACCTTACAAGGACTTTGTGTATGTCATTGGTGATTTTAACAATTGGGAAATCGATGAAAATTACTATATGGAAACAGAGACGATCGATACAAATTCTGTTCATTATTGGTTAACAATAACAGGATTAACAAAAAATGTTGAATATGGTTTCCAGTATTTCGTAGATGGTGAAATTCGTATAGCCGACCCATATACAGAAAAAGTGCTTGATGAAGATAATGATGAATATATTTCTGAAGCAACTTATCCATCATTGAAATCATATCCAAAAGGAAAAACAGAACATATTGTAAGTGTATTTGAGACAGGACAAACCGATTATACTTGGGAAACAAATAGTTACAAAAGACCAAATAAAGAAAAATTAGTTATATATGAATTACTTGTAAGAGATTTTGTTAATGCTCATAATTATCAGACGTTAATTGACACACTTGACTATTTGGATTCGCTGGGAATTACCGCAATTGAATTAATGCCTGTAAATGAATTTGAAGGTAACAATAGTTGGGGATACAATCCTTCTTTCTATTTTGCAGTAGATAAATATTATGGACCTGCAAATGATTTAAAACGATTTATTGATGAATGTCATAGCCGTGGAATCGCTGTTATAATGGACATCGTTTTAAATCACTCTTATGGACAATCTCCTTTAGTGCGTTTGTATGACCATGGCGATCATACCACTTCTCTTGAAAATCCATGGTATAATGAAGAACATAATTTTACCAATCCTGATGCACAATGGGGTTATGATTTTGACCATGAAAGTCTGGTAACTCAATACTTTGTTGATCGTATCAATCGTTATTGGATAACAGAATACAAAATAGATGGGTTTAGATTTGATTTTACTAAAGGATTTACTAATAATATAAAAGAAAAAGAGGATGATTCCTGGGGCAGCATATACGATCCAGATCGGGTACGTTTATTAAAACGTATGGCTGACCGGATTTGGGCGACAGATTCGTCTGTCTATGTGATCATGGAGCATCTGGCAGAGAATCGGGAAGAAGAGGAATTAGCGGACTACGAAATGATGTTATGGGGAAATTCATCTCATGAATACCAAGAAGCTGCAATGGGATATAATGCAGATTTCTCTTGGGGATATTATAATAATCGTGGATGGTCGGAGCCAAATCTTGTTACATACATGGAAAGTCATGATGAAGAAAGATTGATGTATAAAAATTTACAATATGGAAACAGCTCAGGAAGTTATAATATTAAACTACTTGCCACTGCTTTGGATAGAATAAAATTGAATGCAGCGTTTTTCTTAACACTACCCGGTCCAAAAATGATATGGCAATTTGGTGAATTGGGTTATGATTACTCAATAGATTATAATGGTCGAATAGGAGAAAAACCGATTAAGTGGGAATATTTACAGGATGATGACAGGAAATCGTTATATGATACATATCGTTCTTTGTTAAAAATAAGAAATGAAAATGAAGTGTTCACTTCTCCGAATACTTCAATAAATTTTACATTAGGTCAAGATGATAATGTAAAAAGTATAAAAATTTCCGGAACACCAAATGTAGTTATCTTTGGAAACTTTGGTGTAGATTCTTATAGCGAAATTGATGTTGGATTTTTTCACGGAGATGAGTGGTACGATTATTTTTCCGGCGATACAATTAATGCAGATGGATACACAGATAAAATTGATTTAGCTCCGGGAGAATTTCACATTTTTACTGATCAAAAATTAGAATTACCGACCGGTGTTGAGAATCCAGTAAAAATAAATGAAAATGATCAAATAGTAAAATCTTTTAAACTATCTCAAAATTATCCAAATCCATTCAATCCAACTACCACAATAAATTATCAATTACCTGCCGATGGTTTTGTAACTTTGATATTATATAATTTATTAGGTGAAAAAATACAAATACTTGATTACGGAACCAAATGTGCTGGAAATTATTCATATAAATTAAATGCTGAAAATTTGGTTACTGGAATATATTTTTATAAAATTGATTTTAAAAATAAAAATAATCTGAAAATTTTTAGTGAAACAAAAAAATTAATATTATTGAAATAAATTTCTCTAATGTTAATATTACGATTGGAGGTTAACAATTAAACAAAGATTAACAATTAATATTTTTTTCAAAAATTATTTATATTTTTTAATTTTAATATTATTTCAATTTAATTCATTATTTGCTTTGGAAATAAACAAAGTTGAACCGCCATCTTGGTGGTCTGGAATGAATAAGGACACAGTTCAACTACTTATTTATGGAGATGATTTCACAAATTATTATGTAAAAAATGCACCAAGCGGAATTGAAATAATCGACCAAAAAATATATTCCGATCCCTCCTACTATAAATTGACGCTCAAAGTGATCAAAAGTGGAAAATATTCATTTGAATTTACAAACGGGACATTCTTCAATAAAAATAATGCAAACTTTGAATTTATTGTAAGAGAAAAAAAGAAAAGAATAATTCCAAATATAAATGCTGCCGATGTTGTCTATCTTTTAATGGTCGATCGTTTCTCAGATGGAAATTTGGGAAATAATGAAATCAAAAATCACAAAGATCCAATAAGAATTGAGCACAAATGGGGACGAAAAGGTGGCGATCTTGATGGTATTATCAATCATCTTGATTATTTGGTAGATTTAGGAATTACAACTTTATGGTTAACACCAATTTATGAAAATAATTATGTTAATTGTTATCACGGATATACTCCTACCGATTTATATAAAGTAGAACCACATTTTGGAAATCTGTCAACTTATAAAGAATTAATTGATAAATGTCATGAACATAACATAAAAGTAATTCAAGATCATATAATAAATCACATATCTCCTTCTCACCCACTCGCACAAAATCCACCAAATCCCGATTGGATTAATGGTACAAATAAAAACCATCATAATTGCAATTATGAAATAAATGACATTACAAATTACTATGGAATTCAAAAGAAAAGAGATTATACTCAATCCGGTTGGTTTGCGGGTTATTTAACAGATATGAATTTAAAAAATCCGGATGTTGTTGAATATTTTATTACTCATGCAATTTGGTGGATAGAAAAGGCGCAATTAGATGGAATCAGAGAGGATACTTTTTTATATTCAGACAGGATCGGTTCAACAAATTTTGTGCGTGGAATAAAAAAAGAGTATCCGCAAATATTTGTCGTTGGGGAGACAATGGAATTCAACCGAGAAAAACTATCATATTTTTTTAACAACAATCCAAAATTAAATAATCATCTTTCATCAGTTACAGATTTTGCCTTTTCAAGTTTAATTTACAAACTAATTACGGATGAAATAACCGTACAAGAATTCTATGATGAATTATCAAATGATTTCATTTACCGTAAACCAAATATGATGCTGACTTTTATGGACAATCACGATATGGGAAGATTTTTTTCAGATGTAGATGAAGATATTTCACAATATTTAAGTGCATTTACACTAATATTTGGATTAAGAGGAATACCACAAATTTATTATGGTGATGAAATAGGAATGACAGGTGCTCACGATCCGAACAACAGAAAAGAATTTCCCGGAGGTTTTTCTTACAATGAGCATAATTCTTTTTATGATTCTACAAGAACAGAAAATGAAAATATAATTTACAATCAATTTAAAAAATTCATAAATTTTAGAAAAAAACACCCTTCTTTATTTCTCAATAAAATGAAACATGTAATATTAGATGTTTCCGTTTATTTAGCAATTAGAGAAAATAATAATCAACAATTACTTATATTTTATAATGATAACGAAAATTTTGAAACAATAAATCTCCATAGGGAATTAAAAACTTTAATCTTTCAAAATGCTAAAAGAATAGAGGTTATTGCTCCGAAAAACAGCTCTGATAAAATACTAATAAATGATGAAATTAATATTCCAAAGCACACAGCTGTTATGATATATTTAGAAAACAAAATAAGTGAAATCGAAAATGAAAAATAAAATAATTGTTTTTATTATCTGTTTTTTTAGTGTAATTTTCGCAATGGAAAAAACGAATGATTTTAAAAATATAAAAACACCATTTACGATAAACGACTTTGATAGTTTATATTCTAATAAAAAATTAGGATATTCTTACAGTAACAATTATTCAATATTTAGAATTTTTGTGCCAAGAGCGAATTCAGTTGTGCTTGTTATTTTTGAAAATTATAACGACAAATCCGGTGTTAAATATCCAATGATAAGAGATAATAACGGTGTATGGGAATATAAAATGAGAAGCAAATTATTTGGAAAATATTATGGATATTATATAAATGGAAATTATGTTGGAGATGAGAATTTTGATGAAACATATTTAATTCCCGATCCATATTCTAAAGCAGTTGCAACTCAGAATAATTATCATATTAATGCTAAAACGCTTATTTATAAAGATGATTTTGATTGGGGAAACGACAATTGGGTTATTGGAAAAGATCCTCGTGATCTTATTATTTATGAAGCACATGTTAGAGATTTAACAGCTCATTCATCTTCTGAAGCAAAAAATCCCGGTACTTATTTAGGATTAGTTGAACCAAATATCATTGGTGGAATAAATCATCTAAAAAAACTTGGCGTTAATGCAATAGAATTATTACCAATTCACGATTTTGTCAATATAGAAATTCCATATAAAAAAGAGACATCTGTCGGAACAAATACTTGGAATCCTTATGCACGAAATCATTGGGGATATATGTCAACTTTCTTTTTTTCACCTGAATCTTATTATGCTACAGATGGAAATATAAAAAAAGATAAATATATTGGAGTGAACGGAAAGCAGGTTACGGAATTTAAAACAATGGTAAAAAAATTACATGATGAAAATATTGCTGTAATTCTCGATGTTGTTTTTAATCATGTAAGTCAATATGATGCTAATCCATTTAAATTAATAGATAAAGAATATTATTTTCGTCTTGATAGTAACAAAAATTATATTGCAAAAAGTGGATGCGGAAATGATTTTAAAACAGAAAGTTTAATGGCAAGAAAGATGATACTTGATTGTATTGAATATTGGATGAAAGAATATCACATTGATGGATTTAGATTTGATCTTGGTGCATTGATTGATGAAAAAACACTTGGCAAAATAATTGCGGAAGCAAAAAAGATAAATCCAAATGTTTTTATTACAGCGGAACCTTGGGGTGGCGATTATAAACCAACAAAATTTAGTGAATTAGGTTGGTCATCTTGGAACGATCAATTTAGAAATGGAATTAAAGGGGAAAATCCTGAATCTCGTCTGGGATTTATCTTTGGCAAATGGGATAAAAAAGTTAATAAAGAAAATTTTCTGAGATTTTTATCAGGATCATTACAAAGTGATAGTGGACAATATTTGAATACTGCTCACTCCGTTAATTATTTAGCTTGTCATGACGGCTATACTTTTGGTGATTTCATTCGTCTTGCAATTGATACAAATAGTAACTTGACTAAAAAAGGATTTGAACTAAATAAATTTGGTGCATTTATATTAGCTACTTCTCAAGGAATTATGATGATCCATTCAGGGCAGGAATATGCAAGATCAAAAGTCATTGCAAAAACAGAAGTACCAGACAAAAATATTGGGAAACTTGATCATAATTCTTATAATAAAGACAACGAAACAAATTATATAAACTATGAAATTGCAAAGCAAAATGAAGATCTGCAAGATTATTATTCTAAAATAATTGAGTTACGAATGAAATTTCCACAACTAAGAAAATCAAAAAGGGATAGCATAAAATATATTTACTCGAAAGACAATGATTTTGGGTTAGGTTATTTGATAAACGACAAAAATAATGATATTTTAGTTTTATTAAATGGAAATAATTCCGATTCTGCTCAATTTGAATTGCCTTATGGATCATGGAAAATATTGGCGAATTCTAATACAGTTCAACTCGAAAAACCAATTAAGTCAAATATTAAAAAATTGATTTCGCTCCCTCCCACTTCTGGAACATTTTTGATAAAAGAATAATAAAAATCAAAACTAAAAATATAGACACCAAGCACACAATGAATACACAAAGGGCACAAAGAATAATTAGAAAAAATTGAAATAATGGAAATCCCGTAAGGATATAATGATTATAGCAAAAATAATAATATTAAATGATAATATGAGAAAAAAGGAGATTTAAAATGACTGGAATTGATTATTCAATCGTATTTGTTTATCTTGGAGTTATGATCTTTATCGGATTCTCTATGCAAAAAAGGGCAAAAGCTGGAATTGATTCATATTTTCTCGGAGATAGATCTATGCCTTGGTGGGCATTGGGTTCATCCGGAATGTCCTCAAATCTTGATATAAGTGGTACAATGATCATCGTTGCATTTGTTTATGCAATTGGAGCAAAAGGGCTTTATATTGAAATTCGTGGTGGTGTTACTTTGATAATGGCATTTTTAATGATATTTATGGGAAAATGGAATCGTCGTTCCGGTGTAATGACATTAGCTGAATGGATGAAATTCCGTTTCGGCACAGACAAAGAAGGAAAAACAGCTCGTCTAATAACAGCAATTATTTCTATAATTCTAACCATTGCAATGATCACATATTTTGCTATTGGTGGAGGCAAATTTTTAGGAAATTTTTTAGGAATTCCTAATTTTCTTGGGTTACCTTCTCAATTTTGGGCAGCTGCTATTTTAATAACATTATCTATGATTTACACAGTTGCAGCTGGATTATATGGTGTTATTTGGACGGATGTTTTTCAAGGTATTTTAATATTTCTGGCCATAGCATATATTGTAGTAAAAGCACTGGGAATTGATTTACCGGAAGAATTTGCCGTATCTATGCCTATGAAAAATGGTGGTTTTGCATCATTCCCGACTACTTGGAGCGAATGGACAAATATAATTCCAAAATGGAAAATGAATATTGATCCAAATAGCACTTATTCAATGTATAATCTATTTGGAATTGCAATAATGTTCTACTTATTCAAAACAACAATTGAAGGAAGTGGTGGAACCGGAAATTACATGATCCAAAGATATTATGCTGCAAAAACAGATAAAGAAGCAGGATTATTATCACTATTTTGGATATTTTTACTCTCTTTCAGATGGCCTTTCATAGCTGCACTTGCTGTGCTTGGTATTTCTTTAGGAACACAAATCACTGATCCTGAAATGGTTTTACCCGTTGTTGTGGGAACTTTACCAATCGGTATTAAAGGTTTTCTTATCGCTGGATTAATGGCAGCTGCAATGTCAACATTTGATTCCACTGTCAATGCAGGAGCAGCTTATTGGGTGAAAGATATCTATCAACAACATATAAATAAAAATGCAAATCATAAACAATTGATGCGACAATCATATTGGTCCTCAATTATTATTGTAGTAATCGGTTTAATTCTGACATTATTCATCAGAAATATAAATGAAATATGGGGTTGGATCACAATGAGTATTGGTGCCGGACTCATTATTCCCCAATTGATCCGATGGTATTGGTGGCGACTAAATGGATATGGCTACGCTATTGGAATGACTGCCGGTGCAATATCTGCAATTATTTGGAAATTGACTGTTCCTGCTACCGTAGAAGAATATTATGCTTTCATGTTCGCTGCCGGGATTTCTCTCATCGCAACAATTATCGGAACAAAATTTACTAAACCTACAGATGATAAAGTCCTACAAAATTTCTATAATGTTACTCGTCCTTTTGGATTCTGGAAAAAGTTTAAAAACAAATTACCGGAAAAGTCAAGAAATGCAATTGACAAGGAAAATAGAAGAGACATCATTGCTACATTTATGGCAGTTCCTTGGCAAATAATTCTTTTCTTATTCATGATGAATCTTGTCTTTAAAGTTTGGAATCAATTATTAGTGTTGGGAATACTTTTAGTTGCTTTAAGTATTGGTCTTTACTTCAAATGGTTTAGATATTTATCAACCGAAGTTAAAATTGAAACAGATAAAGATACTGACTGACTTTAAAATAATATAATAAATAAAAGAACCTCATTAATTTGAGGTTCTTTTTTTAAGGAAAGACAAATGAAAAAATTGATAATATTTACATTATTCATTTTAATTCTAAGTTGTAATAATGTTGATCAAAAGCAAAATATTGAATTAATGCCAACACAAACTATTTTCGTTAATGACACATTGAAAATTAATGTTCAGGATCTGTTTTTTGCTAAAGACCATTCTTCTTTAAAATTTCATTCTCATGGAAATATTAAAGTAAATTATAATAAAAGTTCAAAAATCATTACAATCTTTTGTGACAGCTCAGTTTCTAATTTTGAAACAATCAGATTTGATTTCAATAATAATGAATACGATATTCCAATTAAGATCATTTCAAAACAATATGTAAAATTTTCTTTCTCACCTCCTACTTCATCTGAATTTGTTTCAGTATTTGGTAATTTTAATGAATGGAACAGACATGAATTTCAAATGAGAGATGATGATAATAATGGAAGCTATTCTATAGAATTACCTTTTGAGCCCGGAACTTATGAATACAAGTTTTTTGCTGATGATAAAGAATATCTTGACCCTAATAATTCTGATTCAATACCAAATGGTTTGGGTGGATTTAATTCTCCATTAATTATTCAACCAAATTTTAAAGGTAAAAAACCACATATTACACCATTGAAATTTGATAGAACAAATAATTCTTTTATTTATTCTTACAAATTTCTAAGCAATGATCTCAAAAATAATGCAACTTTGCAAAATTTTAATATTCTATTTGATAATAAATTATTGCCAAAAAATAAAATTTCTTTCAAAAATAATATTATTAAAATTAAATTAAATTCTAATGAATATAATATTGCTAATTTGCATAATATCCGTTTGATTTTTGCTAATGGTAATATTTTAAGTAATATTCTTCACACAAAAATAATAGATGGAATTCCAATATCATTAAACAATTCTTCTTTCACTTGGAATGACGCAATAATTTATTCATTAATGATCGACAGATTTTGTAATGGTGATTCAACAAATGATGACAAAGTTATTCATCCGAATTTAGCAGATAGAGCAAATTTTCAAGGTGGAGATCTGCAAGGAATAATTGATAAAATAAACAATGGATATTTTAACAAATTAGGTATAAATACGCTTTGGATTTCCCCATTTTTACAAACTACTGATAGTGCATTTCAAGAATCACCTGAGCCACACAGATGGTTTACCGGCTACCACGGATATTGGCCTATAAATCCTCGTAAAGTGGAGAAAAGATTTGGTACAAACAAATTATTAAAAAAAATGATCCGGACCGCTCACGAACACGATATAAAAGTTTTAATGGACTTTATTTCAAATCATGTTCACAAAGAACATCCGTATTTTAGAGAACATCGAGATTGGTTTGGAAAATTAAAATTACCTGATGGCCGTAATAATTTGCGTCTTTGGAATGAGCATCGCTTAACAACATGGTTTGATCCATATTTACCAAGTTATGATTATTTACATTCGAAAGAGGCAATAGATCAAGTCGTATCAGATGCTATTTGGTGGTTGGAGAATTACGATCTTGATGGGTTTAGACATGATGCTGTCAAACATGTCCCGAACAAATTTTGGCGACAATTAACTTACAAAATCAAATCACATTTCCCTGAAAAAGAAATTTATCAAATCGGAGAAACATTTGGTGATTATGATCTTGTAAAATCTTATGTAAATAATGGACAATTGTCAGCACAGTTTAATTTTAATTTATATTGGCCTGCAAGAGACTCATTCACTCGTGACGATGGCAATTTTAAAAATTTGAACAGAGCAATTGAACAATCAATGGAAACTTATGGACAATTAAATCTAATGGGAAATATTATGGACAGCCACGATCAACCTCGATTAGCTGCTTATTTAGACAAAGATCTAAAGTGGAGTGAAAATGCAGCTGAAGCCGGCTGGCAACGAAATATCAAAATTGACGAACCATTAACTTACAAAAAAATAGAATTATATTTTGCTTATTTAATGACAATACCCGGCATACCAACAATGTATTATGGAGATGAAATCGGAATAACTGGAGCGGCAGATCCTGATAATCGAAGAATGATGAAATGGAATGATGTACCAAAGAAACATGCTACTGAATTGAAAAATAATATTGCAAAATTAACGAACTTGAGAAATAGTCATTCCGCTTTGAGATATGGCGATTATATCTCATTAAAAGCAAATGATAACACTTTCGCTTATTTAAGAAATGATTTTTCTGGAAAAATGCTAATAGTAATTAATTATAGTAATAACGGAAAAAAGATTGAATTTAAATTACCGAAAGATTTACAATTAGAAAATAAAAAACATTTATATGGTAATGGAAAAATTAAAATACAAAATAATAATTTCTCTATAGAAACGAAGCCATACTCTGTAAATATTTTTGGTTTCGAAAATATTTAATTTATTCCATTTATTTAATCATATAAATCAAATGTTATTTACTTTTAAATATTTATTTACATACAACAAAAAAATGTTATTTTTCAATTATCCAACATATTTATATTATTATTGATTTATTGTTAAAAAATATTATATATTTAGCTTATGGAAAAAATAACAACATCAAAACATATAAAAACGATCAGATTTGTTGTTGCTATTATTGTTTTTATATCAATAATTATAGAATACGGCTTTTATATTGATACTAAAACAATAGGTATATTGCATTCATTAGATATAATAATTGCATTAACATTTGTGATATCATTTTTATTGCAAATGTTTATTAGTGAAAATATCAAAAAATATATACAAGATCATTTTATTGAATCTATTGTATTCATCATATTTATCATATCTGTTGTTTTAGAAAGTTACTTCCAATATGGCTCACATACAATTATTTCTAAAAAAAATGCAATTAATTATATTAAGTTTTATTTTATTATTGTACAAATATTTGTAATCTTTAATGCATTTTTATCAATGATAAAAAGCAAAGATAAATGGTTGTTTTTCCCTTTCCATCCTTCTCATATAATTATTTATTCCTTTTTTATAGTTATTTTTATTGGTACTTTTTTATTAAAATTGCCAAAAATGACAGATGAATATTTACACTGGGCTGATGCTATTTTTATTTCCACATCTGCCGTGTGCGTAACAGGATTAACACCGGTTATCATTTCTAATACATTTACGGTTTCCGGTCAAATAATGATTTTGCTTCTTTTACAAATAGGCGGATTAGGTATTATTACTCTTACAAGTTTTGTTGTCCTTCTGGTTCAGAAAAAAATTCGATTAAAAGAGCAAATTATTATTGGTGAAATGTTAGATGATAATAATGTTATTAATTTAACAAAAATGGTAAAAACTATTATTAAACTTACCTTTAGCGTAGAAATTATTGGTGCAATAATTCTATATTTTTCTTGGAGTAATTTTAATTTTTCCACGAACCATAGAATATTTTCAGCTGTTTTCCAAAGTGTTAGTGCCTATTGTAATGCGGGATTTAGCAATTTTCGATATGGACTTGAGACATCCGGATTATCATCGCACATCCCAACTTTAATTACAATAATGGTACTAATAATTATTGGTGGTTTGGGATTTTATACATTGAAAGATCTTATTTTCCCAGAATCCAAAAAAAGAAAATTGAAATTGCAGACAAAAATTATTTTAATTGCTTCAGCTTCGTTAATTCTATTCGGTGCAATAATAATTTTAATTTTACAGTGGAATCAATGGAACGATATTCCTTTTGGATTAAAAATCGTAAATGCATTATTTGCGAGTGTTACAAGTCGAACTGCAGGGTTTTCTAACATCGATATTGGTAACTTGATGATACCGGCTGCAATGATCATCATCGTTTTAATGTATATAGGTGGTGCACCGAATTCAACAGCCGGAGGAATTAAAATAACGACATTTACAACTCTTTTCTTTACTATTAAAGCATTTATCAAAGGAAAGGATAATGTTGAAATTGGCTGGAATACAATTGGAGAAACTACTATCCAAAGAGCGATAATAATTCTAATTTCCTCTATTATGTTAATATTTACTGCTTTATTATTGTTGAATATTTTTAACGATCTTCCATTTTTCGATCTTATGTTTGAAACCTTTTCAGCCTTTGGAACTGTAGGATTATCAAGAGGAATTACATCTGATCTCTCGGAATTTAGCAAAATAATTCTTGTGATTGTAATGTTCATGGGAAGAGTTGGTCTATTTACAATTGCTCTTGCTATCGGAAAAGATAAAATGGGCGAAAAATCAAAATATAAATTTCCAGAACTAAATCTAATGGTTGGATAAATTAAATTACTATAATTATAAAATAAAATGGTGTAAAAATGAGTGAATCAAAAAAATTTGTAATAATCGGGATGGGTGCTTATGGACAAGCAATTGCCAGAACACTAAAAGATTTTAATGCTGACATTACTATAATTGATAAAGATATGGAAACAATTGAAAGTTTAAAACAAGAAGGATTTGAACATGCTGTTCAATTAGATTCAACAGATGAAATTGCCATATCACGATTTGTGACACCTGATGATATTGTCGTATTAGCAATGGGTGAATCTTTTGAAGATAATATTCTTACTGTTGGAATATTAATGAAATTAGGCGTAAAAAAAATCTATACAAGAGCAATAAAGGAAATCCAAACTAAAATATTAGATAAAATGGATGTAGTAGAAACACTCTTTCCGGAGAAGCAACAAGGAAGAGAAACAGCAATTAAATTGTTTTATGACGGAATAAAATTCGTAAATGAATTTGCTCCCGGCATATATTTAGGTGAGTTCAAAATCCCCGAAAAATATTATGGAAAAACAATTGTTGAACTTAATATTAGACAAATTTTCAAAATTAATATAATTGCCTTAAAAGAAATAGATAAAACAGACGGTACAATTAAAAAATTACATCCTAACAACTTTGTAAATATCCCATTAAATGATAGACACACTTTAATTGCTGCCGGAACCAAGGAATCTATCTCTTCATTTTTAGAAAATGCTAATTCATAAATATATTTTTTCATTCTCAATAAATAGTAAATATTTTCTGAATGGAACAGAATATTTTAAAGTATAAATTTGTTTTATTTTATTCTTAAGAATTAAAAATAACCGGCTTTAAAAAGTTATCAAATGATTATCATGCTGTTACACATCTCGTTTTTGATTAATTTCAAATATTTACTTTTTATCGTCAAAATATTTTGAAATTACTTTTGAATATATCAAAATTTTATTATATTAATATAGTAATTAGAAAAAAAATTAAATGGAGGTAATATGAACAAGAAACTTTTTATTCCGGGACCGGTTGATGTGCGTCCAGAAATTCTGGAAGCTATGAGCACACCAATGATCGGTCATCGTAGTAAAGATGCTACTAAATTGCAAAAAAGCATCTCAGAAAAAATTCAGAAACTTTTTTACACTAAAAACCCCATTCTTTTATCTACATCCTCCGGTACAGGATTAATGGAAGGTTCAATTCGCTCATTAACGGCTAAAAAAGCAGTTGTCTTTTCTGTAGGAGCATTTGGCGACAGATGGTATCAAATAGCAAAATCCAATAATATTCCCGTTGACTACGTTCCATCAGAATGGGGAAAGCCAACTCTTCCTGAAACAGTTGATAAATATCTTTCTACAGGAAAATATGATGTTTTCACTATTACACATAACGAAACTTCTACAGGTTTAATGAATCCTATAAAAGAAATTGCAGAAGTTCGTAAAAAATATCCAGATGTATTGTGGTTAGTTGATGCTGTTTCATCAATGGGAGGTGTAAAAATTGAAGTTGACAAACTCGGTATTGATGTCTGCATCACTTCTACACAAAAAGCGATTGGATTGCCTCCCGGTTTATCTATCTGCTCTATTTCAGAAAAGGCACTTGAACATGGTAAACTTGTGAAAAACAGAGGAACTTATTTTGATCTACTTACACTTTACAAATATGTAGTAAAAAAGCCATTTCAATATCCTTCCACTCCTACTATTCCACATATGTTTGCCTTGGATAAACAATTAGATTATATTCTTAATGAAGAAGGGCAAGAAAATAGATACGCTCGTCATTTGAAAATGGCAAAAATTACTCGCCAGTGGGTAAAAGATAATGGATTTGAAATGTTTCCAGAAGCGGGATACGAATCCAATACAGTATCTGCAATTAAGAACACTAAAGGAATTTCTGTTGCAGAATTAAATAAAAAAATTGGCGAAGTTGGTTATGTGATCTCAAATGGATATGGCGACTTGAAAGAGAAAACATTTAGAATTGCTCACATGGCTGATCGGAAAATATCCGAATTGGAAAAATTATTATCAATTTTAACAGAAACAATTAAAAAATTATAAAAAGAGATGATATCATGAAAATATTAATATCAGATGGATTAAGTAATAATGGACAAAAAATATTAGAAGATAGTGGATTAGATTTTCACATTGAACATTATGATTTGGAAAACCTTATTAAAGAAATTCCAAATTATGATGGAATAATCGTTCGTTCTGCAACAAAAGTACCTAAAGAAGTGATTGATGCAGGTAAAAATTTGAAATTAATTGCAAGAGCAGGAACAGGAATAGATAACATTGATCATGTTTATGCAAAATCAAAAGGATTACCTGTTTTGAATACCCCAACTGCTAATTCTGCTTCTGCAGCTGAACTTACAATTGCTCATATTTTTGCTCTCGCCAGATTTTTAAATAAATCAAATATATCTATGCGAGAAGGAAAGTGGTTAAAAAAATCTTATAAGGGTTTTGAAGTTAATGGTAAAAAATTAGGTATTATTGGTTTCGGCACAATTGGCAAAATAGTTGCAGAAAAAGCCATTGCCCTTGGAATGAAAGTAATTGTTAATGATTTAGCTGACATCAAAACAGATTTAAATGTAGAAGTTGCGTCACTTAATAAATTATACGCTGAAGCAGAAATTATTACAATACATCTTCCAAAATTAGATAAACCGCTAATTGATAATGCAGCGATCAAAAAAATGAAAGATGGTGTTTATCTGATCAATTGTGCAAGAGGTGGATTAATTGATGAAAGAGCTTTATTGGATAATCTGAATTCTGGAAAGGTTGCCGGCGCCGGTATTGATGTTTGGGTAAATGAACCGGATTTTAACATAGAATTGGCAAAACATCCTAATGTTTCAAT
>Ga0208902_1000768_pt1 | contig 16024 bp, 15 predicted proteins | sample AntAceMetag02UKH_FD_184767 | JGI IMG/M metagenome (GOLD analysis project Ga0208902, IMG submission 184767) | Saline lake microbial communities from Ace Lake, Antarctica - Antarctic Ace Lake Metagenome 02UKH (SPAdes) (version 2) | ecosystem: Environmental > Aquatic > Non-marine Saline and...
CCAAGGCAGAGAGCGAGAACGAAGTCATGCAGCTCATCCGTGACGCAATAGACCAGCTCTGGAAGGAAGGCTCGGTGAGCGACGAGGAGTTCACGCGTGCAAAGCAGACCATCCTAAGTCAGCTCATCTTTGATTATGACAGTGCCGCCAAGCTCGCACAGTCGCAGGCAAGCTTCGCATTCAACGGCTACCCTCCAGATTACCTGGAAGTTTTTCGCAAGGGTATTGAGGCGGTCACCCCCGCTGACGTCAAACGAGTGGCGCATAAATATCTGTATCCCGACGCCCTCAAGATCCTGGTTTTAAGCTCGACACCTCCCAAAAAAGACAAATAACGAAGCGCACTCCACTCGGATACGCGATGCTGCGTCAACGGGAGCTGAAGATGCGTGTCTCGGGTACCTCCTAAAGCCGAGCCTTCCCGGCGCTCCTTCGTCAACGGGCACACACGCCGTCTCACCTCACCCAACTATGCACGGGAGAGAGTCGTGCAGCTTCCATTTATGTATCACGCCAGGACTGAAAAGCGGCGCAAAACGCTTGCTTTTTTAGGTACTTCCACTAGGATGCCTCGCCAATGATCGCAAAACACGTACAGAACCTCGTCCAGAAGGCGCTGGCCGCCTGTTCCAAGGATGGCACCTTCAAGGAGCCCTGTGATCTCGAAATCGAGCTCGAGGCGCCCAAGGTTGCCGCTCACGGCGATCTAGCAACGAATATAGCCATGATCATCGCCTCGAAGGAGGGCAAAAAGCCGCGCGAAATTGCCGAGGCAATCGTTCAACATCTCCCGAAGGACGATGACACGATACAAAAGGTAACAATTGCAGGCCCTGGCTTCATCAACTTCGCGATCAATCCCGCTCGCTATATCGAGCAGTTGGTGGACGTATTCAATGCGGGGGAACAATTCGGCGTGCTCTCCTTGGGCAAGGGCAAAGCGGTTCAGGTCGAATTCGTCAGCGCAAATCCCACGGGTCCGCTGCACATCGGTCACGGGCGCGGCGCGGTATTCGGCGATGTATTGGGCAATGTCCTGAGGGCGGCTGGCTACGACGTCACGAAAGAATATTACGTCAACGATGCAGGGAACCAGATCGCAACGCTCGGGCGTTCGGTGTATTTTCGCATACTGGAACTTGATGGCGAGAAAATAGAGTTTCCTGAAGACTGCTATCAGGGTGCATACATCACAGATATCGCGCGCGAGCTGAGGGCGAAGGATCACAAGACCGTAACGATGCTCAGTGAGGGCGAAGCGATAGCCCATTGCGGCGAGTTTGCCTCGAAGAAAATTTTAGACGAGATCAAGCGCGACCTCGCTGAAACCGGCATTATCCACGATCAATACTTTCACGAAAATGCGTTGCATACCGATTCTGCGGTAGAACGTTCAACCCTGGAGCTCGAGCAGAAGGGCTTTGTCTTCGAGAAGGATGGCGCACTGTGGTTCAATGCAACGGCATTCGGTGACGACAAGGACCGCGTATTCAAAAAGAGCGACGGCAGTTACACTTATTTTGCGGCCGACATCGCATACCACAAGAATAAATTCGACCGCGGCTTTGATCGCGTCATCGATATCTGGGGCGCTGACCACGGCGGCTATGTTCCGCGCATGCGCGCCGCCATCGAGGCGATGGGCCATCAGCCCAATCAGTTTGACGTCGTCCTGATACAACTGGTCAACCTCGTACGCGAGGGAAAGATGGTTTCCATGTCCACCCGCGCAGGTAAGTACGAAACGCTCGAGGATGTCCGTCGCGAGGTCGGCAAGGATGTGTGCCGATACTTCTTTCTGACGCGTTCACACAATGCGCAGCTAGACTTCGACCTGGAGCTTGCCAGAAAAACCACGCCGGAAAATCCGGTGTTCTACATTCAGTATGCACACGCGAGGATATCTAGCGTGTTCAAGAAGGCACAGGAGGAGGGCATCTCTTTCGAGCCGAAGACTGCCTCACTCGACAAGCTCGATCTGCCAGAAGAAGTGAATCTGGCCAAGCTGATCGCGGCGTATCCTGATGTCATTCGGGAGTGCGCTGAAATGCTCGAGCCCCACAAATTGGCATTCTATCTCCTCGAGCTCGCAAGGTCATTTCAGTCCTATTACAGCAGGGGTCGCGACGATGCCCGCTACCGCATGATATCGGACGATGCGCCGCGTACACAGGCAAAGCTCTATCTTGCGAAATGCGTCCAGATTGTGTTACAGAATGCATTGAAGGTACTGGGTATTTCTGCTCCCGAGCGCATGGATCGGGAAGGTGACGAATAGATGTCTGACTATTCACGAACACGCCGCCAGGTTGACGAAAACGAGAGCTTCTTCTGTCGCTTTACGTTTGGGCAGTTTTTTGCGCTATTGGTCCTGGAGGTCTTCACACTCTTCTTCGTCTTTTATCTCGGTGCGCGCTACGGCCGCGAGTTCCTTGGTCTCGACCGCGAGCCACCGGTGACGATTGTTGGCCAGGCGCCGGCACAGTTCCCGGCTCAAGTCACGACGACTCAAGACCCAGAGGCACAGCGCCTCGCCAGCGAATTAGTCTCAAAAGCTCAGACACCCGAGCTCAAGGAGCGAATCAAGCAGATGATGAAGCGCGAGGCTCAAGAACCAGTCGCTGCTATGCCCGAGCAACCGATCGCACCTCCGCCCGAGCCTACAGCAGCTGCAACGCCGGAAAACGGCCCTATGCCATTCCGCTCACAGCACGCGAGCGGCACAGAATCCGAAGGCGGCGTCATACGCGTAAAGTCAGCTGAAAACGCGCGCTACTCGATACAGATCGGCTCCTTTCAGAATATGAATGAAGCAAACGTCAAGGTTCAGAGCTGGAAGCAAAAAGGCTATCCTTCCTACGTGATGATCGCTGACATACCCAATCGCGGGCGCTGGTACCGCGTGCGCCTTGGCGGCTTTGCCACGCGCAAGGACGCAAGCCGGTATCTCGCACAGTTGCGTACGAAGGAGCAGGTGGATGACGCCCTCATCGTCCTGAATGAACAGTAATGCCCCGCGATTCAATCAGAAATTTTTGCATCATCGCCCACATCGACCATGGAAAGTCGACGCTGGCCGACCGCATTCTCGAGATCACAGGTGCACTTTCCAAACGCGAGATGCGCGAACAATTTCTCGACAAGATGGACCTTGAACGCGAGCGCGGCATCACGATCAAAGCACAGAGCGTGCGACTGGACTATAAGGCGGCCGACGGCGACACGTATGAATTCAACCTCATCGACACGCCCGGACACGTCGACTTTCATTATGAAGTCTCGCGATCGCTCCACGCCTGCGAGGGCGCTCTGTTGCTGATCGACGCCACGCAGGGCGTCGAGGCGCAGACGGTCGCCAACTTCCTATTGGCGCTCGACGCCGGCCTTGAGATCATACCCGTCATCAACAAGATCGATCTCAAGGGAGCCGAGGTTGATCGCGTCAGCGCCGAATGCGAAGAAGTCCTCGGTCTTTCTGCAGAGAGCGCTATACCGATATCTGCCAAGACAGGGGAGGGCGTGACGAACGTGCTCGAAGCGATCGTGCACGGCATCCCAAAGCCACGCGGCTCATCCACCGAGCCACTGCGTGCGCTCGTCTTCGACAGCTGGTTCGATAGCTATCAGGGTGCGGTCGCGCTGGTCCGCGTCGTTGACGGCTCAGTAAGCGTGGGTCAGAACATCATGGCCATGCATTCGGGCAAAATCTTTGAGGTGCAGCGCCTTGGTGTCTATGACCCGCATGCGCGACACGTCAACAAACTCAATTGCGGCGAAGTGGGATTCGTCATAGCAAACATCAAAGAAGTCCGCGACGCGCAGATCGGCGACACCTTCACGCACGAGGACAACCCTGCACACGAACCGCTACCAGGTTTCAAAGAGGCCAAGGCCATGGTGTTCGCCGGTTTGTACCCAACCGACTCACATAAATACGGCGCCTTGCGCGACGCGCTCGGCAAACTCAGGCTCAACGACGCCGCGTTTTCATTTGAACCCGAGACGTCGAACGCATTGGGTTTCGGATTTCGCTGCGGCTTTCTGGGATCGCTCCATCTCGAGATCGTGCAGGAACGTTTGGAGCGAGAGTTCAATATGGATCTCGTCACCACCGCACCTACTGTCGTCTATCAAGCGCTAACGACAGCAGGTGAAGAGCTCTGGATCGACAACCCAGAAAAGCTACCAGAACCCAACGAGCTCCAGGAGCTGCGCGAGCCATACGCCCGCGCCGCCATCCACTGCCCGGTGGAATCAATCGGCAACATCCTCGCCCTGTGCCAGAACCGGCGTGGCGAACAGGAGGGAATGGAATACTTCGGACGCGACCGAGTCGTCATCCGCTACATGCTTCCGTTCGCCGAAATGATGTACGACTTCCACGACCAGCTCAAATCCATATCGCGCGGCTATGCCTCAATGGATTATGAAATCGTCGGCTATCAACCCGCCAATCTCGTAAAAATATCCATTCTCGTAAACGGCGAGCAGGTGGACGCACTCGCCGCCATCGTACACAAGGAGAACGCATTCTATCGCGGGCGTGAACTCGTGCAGAAGATGCGCAGTCTCATCCCGCGGCAGCAGATCGACATCGCGATCCAGGCGGCGATCGGTGGTCGCGTCATCGCCCGCGAGACGGTCAAAGCACTGCGCAAGGACGTGACGGCAAAGTGCTATGGCGGAGACATTACGCGCAAACGCAAACTTTTGGAGAAACAGAAGGCGGGCAAGAAGCGCATGAAACGCGTCGCCAACGTGGACATCCCGCAAGAGGCATTTCTGGCAGTTCTAAAAATCAAGTGAGGTAAAAATGCACGATGAGATCACTCAGAAAACGAAATTGAAAAAAAAGAGCACGTTTCGCGAATACGCTGAAGCGTTGTTGATAGCAGCGCTGATCGCATTCACGATCCGTGCCTTTGCTTTCGAGGCCTTCAAGATCCCGTCCGGATCGATGCTGCCAACGCTCTCCATAGGAGATCACATTTTCGTAAACAAATTTGAATACGGCCTGCGCGTTCCATTTACAAAATATCATTTTATAAAACGTGCGGGTCCTGAACGCGGCGATGTCATGGTGTTCATCTATCCCGTGGACGAGAGTAAGGATTTCATCAAACGAACCATCGGCATACCTGGAGACAAAATTCAACTTGAAGGCACCGACGTTTTCATAAATGGCAAAAAGCTGGACCATAAACCGGTGGCGGTAAAACAGGACCCGACCAACAAGCGCAGACTCATCATAGAGAACGGCACTATCCGCCATGTTCCATATGTGCGCGGTTGGGAGAATTTTGATTTCTTTGAAGAGACCATCAACGGTCATTCCCACATAGTCCAGTATGATAAATTTATGCAACGCCCGGAGCTTGAGTTCGAGGTTCCGGAAGGAAAGTACCTGGCCATGGGTGACAATCGCGACAACAGCGCGGATAGCCGAGAGTGGGGCTTCGTCCCAATGGACAACATCAAGGGTGAGGCCATGTTCGTATGGCTTTCCATCGACCGCGATCAGGGCGGAGTCCGATGGAGGGAATTTGGGCGTTGGGTGGAATAGAACCGGATACTAGATACTGGATTCTGGATACTAGTAAGATCAACGGCTTGGGTTTTACTAGCATCTAGCATCTAGGATCCAGTATCTATAATAAACTAAGACTTGCGATAAACCGGAAGGTACGCTAGGACCTCTCAAACCCACGAATTACAACGAGAAAACATGAAAAAGCCACGAGTAATTCTGACCGAAAAGGACATGGAGCGCACCATCGCGCGCTTGGCTAAGGATATCCTGTCCGACGGCATTGAAAACGTAGCACTCATCGGCATCAAATCGCGCGGTGTACCTATCGCCAACTCTATCGGCCAGAATATCGAGAAGATACAGGGTACCCCGGTGCCTGTAGGCAGTTTGGATATAAATCTATACCGCGATGATCTTACCGAGGTTGATCATAAGCCGGTAGTGCGCACGACGGAGCTCCCGTTCGATGTCAACGGCAAGGGTATCATTCTCGTCGACGACGTGCTCTACACCGGACGCACCATCCGCTCCGCCATGGACGCGCTAATTGATTATGGCAGACCGCGCTTCATTCGTCTCGCTGTAATCGTCGATCGCGGCTGGCGCGAGCTCCCCATCCAAGCAGATTACGTCGGCAGAACTCTAAAAACGAAGCAGGGTGAAAACGTCAAAGTAATGATCAAAGAAACCGACAACGAAAACAAAGTAATAATCAGAGGAGAACCATGAGCAACGAAATATATCACGTCCTGAGGTCCGATCAATTCGACCGCAACTTTCTGGACGAGCTCTATGAGATCACAAACCGACTGCGCCAGATTGCACGAAGCAAGAAAGGGCGCGACTATCTTCAAACGCTCATGTCCGACAAGAGGGCCATGCTCTATTTCACCCAGCCCTCGACTCGAACGTTTCTGTCATTCCTGAATGCATGTCAGATCCTGGGCATCAAGACTTCGTCCATTCGCAACCCGGATACTTCATCCGAGCTAAAAGGTGAAACGCCTGAGGATGCCATCCGCACGTTTTCTAGCTATGTCGACATGATCGTAATGCGCTCTCCAGTCGCTGGCCTTGCCGACAGCACAGCAAAACTTCTAGACGAGACCCCGCGCCGAGTGCCGATCATCAGCGGCGGATCTGGCAAGGACGAGCATCCCACGCAGGCACTTCTTGACGTTTACACGCTGCGCAGATCTTTTGCCAAAACGGGCGGCGACATGGACGGTAAGAAGATCGCCATGGTGGGCGACGTCAAGCGCGGAAGGACCGTTCGTTCTCTCTCGCGCCTCATGCGCCACTTCAAGGACGTGAACATCACATTCGTTTCGCCTGAAAAGCTCAAAATAGAGGACGATCTCAGAACATACTTGAAGCAGCACAACATTTCCTTCACAGAGACTGAGGACTTTGCCAGCGCCATGCCGGAAGCGGATGCCATCTACATGACGCGCATTCAGGACGAGCACGACAAAGCGGGTGAGTCCAAAAACGTTGATTACAGCAAATTCCATCTCAACTATGACCACCTGGACGCCCTAAAGAAGGATGTCGTAATCATGCATCCTCTGCCGCGCCGGCAGGAGATCGACGTCAAGATCGACAGCGATCCGCGCGCACGCTACTGGCGACAAGAGCGCAACGGCATGTGGACACGCGTCGCACTGATAGCTCGGATCTTCGACGTACATCGCGATATCACGGAGCCCTATGCCATCTAATCCTGCACACAGTTCAGTCCGTGCAATCGTGGGCGGTACCGTAATCGATCCAGCCAACGATATTTCAGAAAAATTGAATGTCTTTATCCAGGATGGTGTGATCCTCGAGGTAAGCGACCGAAAGCCAGAGGAAGGTGAGGGCATAATCGATGCAACCGGCATGATCGTAACGCCGGGCTTCATCGACATGCACGTGCATCTGCGCGAACCGGGTCAGGAACATAAAGAGACTATTGAGACAGGAACAAAGTCGGCTGCTGCGGGCGGCTTTACAACGATTGCCTGCATGCCGAATACCAATCCCATCAATGATAATCGGGAAACGACGAGATATATTATCCAGAGGGCAGGGGAAATTTCGCCAATACATGTTCTACCAGTCGGCGCTATATCTAAGGACTCCAAAGGCAAAGAACTCGCTGACATCGACGGCATGATGGATGAGGGAATTTGCGCGCTTTCCGATGACGGTGGCTGCATACAGGATCGTCAACTCATGCAGCGGGCGGTCAACGTGGCGCGTGATAAGAATATCCTCATCATAGAGCATGCTGAGGATATTTCCGCCAGCGAGCGCGATTCAGAAAACATAATCATTGATCGTGATATCCAGTTGGCTCGTGAATCCGGCGCACGAATTCACATCGCCCATGTAAGCACTGCCGAAGGAGTTCAAGTTATACGTGAAGCTAAGGCCGACGGAATATCAGTCACATGCGAGGTTACCCCCCACCATCTACTTTTAACGGAAGCCGATGTGGAACGTTATGGTCCGAATGCCATCATGAAACCGCCACTGCGAACCGAGGCCGACAGGCAAGCGCTGATCGAATCTCTCGTCGATGGCACAATAGATGCTATCGCTACCGACCACGCCCCGCATACAGCGGACGAAAAAAAGAACATCGAAACTTCTGCCTTTGGAGTTATTGGCATGGAGACGATGCTTCCGGTGTGCTTGAAGCTTGTGCACGATGGTTCGGTTTCGATGGACCGCTTCGTCGATTCGATCACTCATGCCCCAGCGAGAATCTTGAAGCTGAAAGGGAAGGGTAATCTCTCAAAGGGATCCGACGCGGATGTTACGATTTTTTCACCAAAGGAAGAGATCACGATCGACTCATCAAAATTCCTCTCGAAGGCTCGCAATACCCCCTTTGACGGCCTTACGCTCAAGGGCAGGATAATCGCCACGATCGTGAACAGCAATGTGGTATATCAGGGCTCCTGATTCCCCCTAAATACCCAAAATACTTGCGAAATCGCATAACTATGCTAAGAACTGCAGCTCTCAGCGATCAACTTTCAGCTTTCAGCCCAAAAAAGGCGTTTTTTACTGAAAGCTGACTGCTGATTGCTGAAAGCTTATTATATGACAGATAAAGAACTCATACAGCGGGACAAGGACACAGGCGCCATTTCCGTATTGGATCCGCTTCAGCGGTATCTGCAGGAAATCCACGCGTATCCTATGCTCACGGCTGACGAGGAGCTCGCCCTCGCCGACAAGTTTCATAACGACGGCGATATCGAGGCAACGCGCAAGCTCGTGACGACGCATCTTCGCCTCGTAGCGAAGATAGCAGCCGAGTACCGCAGCGCGTATCACAACGTCCTGGATCTTATTCAAGAGGGGACGGTCGGACTGCTCAAGGCGGTGAAGAACTTTGATACGACCAAAGGCGCACGGCTGTCGACGTATGCCTCATGGTGGATCCGCTCATATGTATTGAAGTTCATTTTGGACAATTTTCGCCTCATCAAGATCGGCACCACCAAGGAGCAGAAGAAGCTCTTTTATAATCTGATGCGCGAAAAAGAGCGTATCGAGGCAATGGGCTATTATGCGACTCCAGAGCTGCTATCGAAACAGCTGGGGGTTTCCGAAGGTGCTGTAACCGAGATGGAACAACGCCTGACGACGCCTGAGTACGCCTTGGAAGCACCCGTGGGGCATCAAGATGCAGGCGGCGAGAAGCTCCTGAAAGACTTTCTGGCCATCGAGGGCATGCCGGCCGATGAGCAGCTGGCTGAGGCCGAATCCCAGGACATATTGAAGGAGAAGCTGGGCGAGTTTGCCAAGGATCTGGGCGATCGTGAAAAGAAGATCTTCCTGGAGCGATTATTGGCCGAGCTTCCCGTAACATTGCAGGATATTGCGAACGAATACGGCATCACGCGCGAGCGCGTACGCCAGATCGAAGCCCGCCTGGTTGGAAAGCTCAAAGGCTTTCTCAAGGAGCAGGGAATCGACGCCAAGTACATGGAACCATAATTCGTTGGATGTCGACTCTATAGCGTTGAAAAACCCAGCCATGGTGATATAGGGAGCAGGCCGGATCGATTTAGATTAGTTAACATAATATCTCTTATCCGACCCGGGTAGGTTAAAACGAAGTACGCTTTCTGTGAGCCTAGATCGCGCATTGTGACTATTTCCCCCAGAAGCGTCTTCAGACTTATTCACTACATTTTCTTCTGTCAAATCATTTAACAGACAATCCACACCCGCAGCAGCATCCATGCCTTTAAGGAACTTTACAGTCTCCCATGCGCCCAAGGTTCTTAGCTCTTTATCTATCCAAATTCGAACGACGGGATGCTTAGGAGTAAGTAATTCGATCGAATAGCTATGTTCGTCAGTGGCAAGCTTCGGCGCAATACGCAGAAGTTCTGTTTCTATAGCCTTCTTGAGTTCGTCTGTTTACATAGCTCCACCTCATCAAATATGTCCGATTAGCGCCTATGCCTTGGTGCTGTCTTTTTGATACCCAGTTCTTCATCCCTAAATGCTAGCCTCTGCTTACAAACGGGATCTTTATTTGCCATGGAGCGATCAAACTTTGCCGCCTCGTCACACCAGTCAAGCGGCTGAAGGCCCCTAGATTCACGCTCCATATTCGTCTTTTGAAAGCTCGAGTTCCATTCTTGGCGCGCTTTTTTGGTCTTACTGGCGTGATATGCGCCTCCACCGATCAAAGCTGCTACGCAACCCTGCATGAGTGTTGCCATCATTATAAGGATAATGGTTTTCTTCATTTTTCCACCTCATCGAATATGTCCCCAAGCTCGCACCCCAAAAATGAGGCCATGGACTTGGCGTCCTTCTCGGACGGTGTGAAATTGCCGGCCTTCATTGAGGTGATCCACGCGGGCGTCTTGCCTAGCTTCTCCGCAAGGGCGCCTTGTGTAAGCCCTGCATCTATAAGGGCGTGCTGGAGTTTTTTATCGTTTAGCTTCATTTGATTGCGTTTATAAAGGTTATTTACAGAGAGTGCAAGGGGGGAAATGTCCATGGTACACATTATTTTATAGTCTTTATAAATCCATGGGATAGGCCCGTGGATTAGACGTATCGGTTCACCTGCTAGATGACCGCTATGCATATACTACGTCTCTGCTACGTTTCTATTGCATTTGTGCCCGCCATGGCGGATATTGACCCATGGCCCGGGGGGGGGAATCACCATGGAGGCGTGCCATGAAAATAATCACAAAAACACGCAACTTATTCCACTCTTAGGCCGATAACGTATATGAAGGCTGGATTTACCCATGGTTGAGTTTTGCCATGGCAATGGTATAATGATCTAGGAGGAATTATGCGTAAACCTGTATTGCGGTGCTACGCCTATAGAACGAATGGTTTTGTGTATGCGCGGTGTGTTGAGCTCAACCTACTCGTCCGTGCAACCTCATTTAAAGCTGCTAGAAAATCCATGGATGACGCCATCGTTGGATATATCGAAACAGTCTTTGATACAGATCAACCGCTTACCATCGCGCAGCTTCTCAACCGGGGTTCGTGGAAACATCGTTTTGTCTTTGAAGGCATACGGACTCTTTCTCATATACACAAGCTACGCCACAACATACGTGCGTTTTTACAACCCGAACCTCGTCTACTATGTCACGCACAAGGCCACTAAAGCTCCGCGAAGTTAAAAAAATCCTCAAACATTATAAGTTTACTCACAAAAGAACGAATGGCAGTCATGAGCAACATGAAGGCCATGTTTCAGGGATTCGCCAAGTTGTGACAGTTGACTCTGCCATTGATGAGTTTTGCAAGAAATTACTAAAAACTATGATCGAACAAAGTGGACTCACAAAAAAGGATTGGTACGCGATCGTAGGCATCCATCTCTAACCCCACCCTTCCCGGTCCTCCCAGCACTCAACCCAGACTTGTAGGCAGATCGATCGCTGAGTTTCATCCTCCCAATCGACCTCGTCATCAGGCTTGTACCGAGCATTTATCGGCTTCAACAGATCGCCGTACTCGGGACACGGGTTCTCACAAGGTGGAAGCTTTCCGATTGCGTGGCTATTTACACAACGTCCACCCCTTACGCAGATCAGTACGACGAGAACAGCGCATATGGAGAGTTGCATAATCAGAGATGTTTTGATAAGCGTTCAGAATTGTAAGAGATTTGAGCGTTGAATAAGTTAGCTTGCCATCTCTTATCCGTCTTTATATAGGTTTCAGGGAGGCTCTTACCATGCCTGAATTTAGGTCATTACTGAGTGAACAAGCCGTTATCGGCGAACAACCGATCGAACACCCAACCGTGGATGTTCCGCCAACCAGCCAAGCTATTAAGTTGGATGCGGCTATCTCGCGTGCGCGCGAGAAGTTTCTCTCCCTTCAAAGATCCGATGGCTACTGGTGGTTCACTCTGGAAGCAAATGAATCCATCGGCGCCGAATTCATCTTCCTCATGCACTTTCTTGAGGATGTCGATCAGGACATGATGAATGGCATTTGTCAGCGCTTTCTTGACACCCAACAGACAGACGGCTCCTGGGCGCTGTTCAAGGATGGCCCCGGCAACATTTCGAGCACGATAGAATGCTATTTGGCCCTCAAGATGGCCGGATCGAGCCCCAATGAGCCATACATGCGCAAGGCACGAGAATTTATCCTAGCGCACGGAGGCATCTCCAATGCCTGGGTGTTTACCAAGATCCACCTGGCCATGTTTGGTTTGATCCCGTGGGATGCATGCCCGGAAATGCCCGCGGAAGCGATCTTTCTGCCAAAATGGTTTCCGCTGAACATCTATGAATTCTCCAGCTGGGCGCGCGCAACGATCGTACCGCTATTGGCCTTCATATCGACCAAGCCAGTCAAAACCTTGAGCAGTACGTTCAGTGTAGATGAGCTCTTTAAAGGTGATCCATCAGAGACGGATTGGCGGTATAAAACAAAAAAAGGTCTGTTTTCCTGGGAATCTGCTTTCCTATATCTCGACCGTTGCTTGAAATATACAGAGAAAGTGCCTTTCAAGCCTCTACGCAAACCAGCGATTCGCAAGTGTTTATCGTGGGCATGGAAGCGTGTTGCACGCACCGAAGACATCTTTCCGGCCATGGCTTACTGTGCATATGCCCACAAGGCATGTGGCTATGAAAACAGCTCGCCGCAGATCAAGAAACCATTCGAGGCGCTCAAACAGTTCCAGCAGAGTTATGCGACACGCGAGCTGCCCGCACTTCCGGACGAACTAAAGGAAACGCCAGAGGGACGCACTGTTGTGACGAATCCCAATCCGCCAGCAGAAACGATCGCGGAAGGAACGGTCACCAGATCGGTCGTCCATCAGCAGTGCTGCATCTCGCCAGTCTGGGATACGCCCTGGATGCTCACGGCCCTTTTAGAGGCCGGCACCCCTGCCGAGTATACTGCCATTATTGAGGGCACAAGATGGCTGGCCAAGCGCCAGATCACGGACGTCAAGGGTGACTGGGCGGTCAAAAATCCAAAGGCTGAACCGGGCGGCTGGTCGTTTGAGTTTGAAAACGACTATTTCCCTGATGTCGACGATGCGATTCAGGTTCTTCACGTGCTTGAGAAGTCTGACCTCCCGCGCGAAGAAATCAAGGAAACCCTTCGCCGCGGCTACCTATGGCTTCTCAGCATGCAGAATACTGACGGCGGCTGGGCAGCGTTCGATCGCAACAATTGTCGTCAAATCGTCAACGAAATCCCTTTCTCCGATCATCGAGCCTGTCTCGATCCGTCATCGCCGGACATAACGGGACGTGCGGTCGAGTTGCTAGCGCGTCGCGGCTATAGCATGAAAGACGCTCCGATCAAAAAGGCGGTGGATTATCTCTGGAAGAAGCAGACCCAGGATGGATCCTGGAAGGCTCGCTGGGGCATCAACTATGTCTATGGCACATGGACTGTACTCACGGGCTTCCAGGCAATGAATTGGGATCCGAGCGACAAGCGTATCAGACGCGCTGTCGGCTGGCTCATGCAGACACAGCGTGCTGACGGCGGCTGGGGTGAATCACCATTATCCTACAATCGGAACGAGTACGTACCGTGGCACGAGAGCGTACCCTCACAAACGGGCTGGGGTCTAATGGGATTGGTCGCGGCCGGTGAAGCGGAGTCAGTTGCGGCTACGCGCGCAGCTGAATGGCTTACCGAACGCTGCCGGCCATCGGGCCAGTGGGATGAAGAGGCATTCACGGGCACCGGATTCCCCGGCTACTTCTACATACGCTACCACGGCTATCGGCATTACTTTCCCCTGCTTGCTCTCGCACGCTACCGTAACGCACTCGCGGACAACGAGCCGCAGACAGAAAGCTTGTTGGATATGATGGGGTAATCCCTACGAACGTTTTTTTCTCGCAGCCGAAGCACGCTTCTTGGGTTTGCGCTTGCTCATGTGCAATGTGAGATGCACATCATGGCCGGTGAGAACATCACGGACAATATCTTCAAACGGCAAGGTGTTCAGCGCATAGCGAATTTCCTCGCGCACGATCAACATGATCTCATCCTTCTGACGGTCGAGAAATTTCGCAAGATGCGCAGCGACATCGCGCGGAAGCTTTCCAGGTTTGCGTGCACCTTCTTCTGCAACGGCGAGCAGATCGAGCCCCGTTGAAAGCATCTTCCCGATAACACCCTGGTCAGTTACACGTTTTGGCATACCAATAAATTCCTTCCTTAATTCCCCTCGCCTGGTGGGAGGGAAATTATTGCTTTTTCACCTCACATGGATTCAATTCTCTTCTTAAAACTCTCCAGCGTTGCCGGCACACTCGAATTGATGAGAAAGTCAGCGATCGGTCCCGGCACCCAGATCGTAAAATCGATATCTATTTTATATTCCGCCTTCGTCTTCTTCGCACTCTTTTTGGTAAGCGTCCATCCGCCTTCGTTCTTCTTCATGAGATCGGCGTCGGCAAGCGTCCAGGTAACAGAACCAGGTGCATCCATCTTCATGTCGAGCGTGTATGTTATGCGCTTGAACAGATCGAGAGTAAACTGAACGTGTGCATTATCCTCGGTCTGCTTGAGGACTTTCACCTTCTTCATGCCATCTAAAAACTTTGGATAGTTCTCAAAATCGCAGATGACATCGAAGCATTCCTCTACGGGTGCGTTTATTTCTATGGATTGAACGACTGTGGCCATAATCCCCCCCCCAGAGATCAGAAAATACACCAAAAACAATTCTTTAACAACATTCACCGGCACGATAGGAGCTTCTCACCAGTGGACCAGCAAAGACCTTGTCGAAACCCATCTCTTCACCTTCGTGCGCAAGATATTCAAAGTGATCCGGATGGAGATATTCGGTAACCGGCAAAGCATCACGCGAAGGCTGCATATATTGTCCGATAGTCAACGTGTCCACGCCCGCAGCACGGAGATCGCGCATTGCGCGATGCACCTCATCCATCGATTCGCCAAGACCCAACATAAGCCCTGACTTCACTCTTCCTGCCGGCATGAGCTCACGCGCTGCGCTCAATACATCCAGGGAGGTCTTGTATCTCGCTTTGCTGCGCACAGCATCTGTTAGGCGTCGCACGGTCTCGATGTTATGATTCAGCACGTCGGGTTTGGCATTGCAGACCGTCTTTAGGGCTTCAATTGACCCACCAAAATCAGGAATCAAAACCTCAACAGTCGCATTCGGACAGGTATTGCGAATTTCGTTGATCGTGGCAGCAAAATGCTTTGCACCACCGTCAGATAGATCGTCGCGCGTTACCGATGTGACCACGACATGCTTAAGTCCCAACGATTTAGCGTTATGCGCTACACGCTTCGGCTCATCCGGATCCAAAGGCCCTGCCTCGCCACTTTGGACATCGCAAAAACCACATGAGCGCGTGCAGTTTGGACCCATGATAAGATACGTCGCGGTCTTGCGGTCGAAACACTCCGCCTGATTTGGACATCGCGCTTCCTCACAAACCGTGTTGAGTTTGTCGCGCCGCAAACCTTTCTTCACAGCACGGGCGAATTCCGAGAGATTCATCTTGCGCTTCAACCATGACGGCAATCTTCTTTTTGAACCCATGTGATCACTCCTATCTTTAAATGCAGCGCTTTAATACTTTTAAAGTAATGCTTTAACTCACTGCTGCGAGGCCCAGCCGACCTTGCCATCTTATCTCGAGCGCGCGCTTAAGCGCTTCGTGCTCAGGCTTTGCAAGCAAGTCATCCCCCGCGACCAACTCAAAAGCAGCCTCGCGAGCTTCCGCCAATATCTTCACATCTCGCACAAGATTTGCCACCAAAAATGACGGCATTCCTGACTGCTTCGTACCGATGAACTCACCGGGACCACGAATCGCCAGATCCTCTTCGGCAATTTTGAAGCCGTCGGTCGTCTGTGTCATGACCTCCAGCCGCCGCCGAGCATCGTCGGATCGCTTATAGTCAGCCATCATGATGCAATATGACTGATGATAACTCCGCCCCACCCTGCCCCTTAGCTGATGGAGTTGTGAG
>Ga0208902_1000771_pt1 | contig 15971 bp, 18 predicted proteins | sample AntAceMetag02UKH_FD_184767 | JGI IMG/M metagenome (GOLD analysis project Ga0208902, IMG submission 184767) | Saline lake microbial communities from Ace Lake, Antarctica - Antarctic Ace Lake Metagenome 02UKH (SPAdes) (version 2) | ecosystem: Environmental > Aquatic > Non-marine Saline and...
CCGAACGAAAACTAGGATTTTTCGTTCAGATCAAGGAAGACGATAATTTTAACCGCAGGAATACATTGAGTATTTCGAGGATTAAAATTTGAGTCTGACGCGGATATGGGCGAAAAAGACAGTTTTGGTTCAACACTATATAGGAGAAGAAGATGACCAACCAGGAAATACCCAAATGTAAGCATTGCGGCGCCGAAATGAAGAAATGGCAGCCGCCGGCAGATTCAACGTGGAGCACCCCTTTTCTGTGGGTCTGCTTTAATGACGAGTGTTCCTATTTTAAGCGGGGATGGGATCATATGATGAAAACACAAGAGGCAAAGGCCTCCTACCGGCACAGCCTCAACCCGGAAACAGGGGCCACAGGACCTTTACCATGCTGGTCTTATGACGCCCACAAAGACAGGATCATTGGGGAATGAAAAAGACAGGAAGAAATGATCCATGCCCATGCGGCAGCGGCAAGAAATTTAAACACTGCCATCTCGGGAAAGAAGACGAACTCACCCTTGAAGGGATGGGGGAGTTCTCCCCGGAGATGAGCGCCGAGATTACTGCCCTGCCGAATGTCTGGTATGGGCGGTCTCAGGAAATGATGGACGGGCTTGATATCAAACAGCTGACCGGGGTTGCCGCTGGTGTAAAATTCATTGATTTGAATCAGTATAAAGGCCTATCCGTGTTTGAACAAAGGGGCGAGGAAAAAGAAAAGGAGGGGTCAGGCGGAGTCTTTGTCAACATCTTAAAGACAAAGACGACCGACCCGGATAACCTCTATATTGCCATATCCCCTGAAATCGGTGACAGCGCCTTGATACATCAGTTGGCCCACCTCCTTGACTATCTCGGAGGCTCTAAATTAATGCCCGGCTTAGCCAAACCCTTGAGCTTCGATATCGGGATCCCGGTTGACCATATTGAGCACCCACACGAATTTGGCTTCTGGCTTGACTATCTCCAGAATAAATTTGAAGCGCAGTTGGATGCCGATGATACGATCATCTCATACCTTTACAAGAACGAGATGCTCATAAAAGGCACAGACATAGAAAAACAGGACAAGGTGATCCTGAAATCAAAATCAGACCGAATCATGCGGTTTTTGAGCGAGAAAAGTGCTGACATCGATGCTCTTATCCGTGAACTCCCCGGATATATAGGCTCAAGGGTGGGGAAAGAGGGGAAAAGAGAACCATGCAATTCATAGACCTCGCTGCCCAGCAGCAGCGTATCCGTCAACAAATAGAAGAGAAAATTCGGATTGTCCTCGATCACGGCAAATACATTATGGGCCCGGAGATCAACGCGTTAGAGAAAAGACTGGCCGAGTTTGTGGGTGTCAAACACTGTCTTGGCTGTGCATCCGGTACCGATGCCCTGCTCATGGCTCTTGTGGCTGAGAAGGTGGGGCCTGGGAATACCATATTTACTACGCCTTTTACCTTTATTGCCACTGCCGAAGTCATTAGCCTCCTTGGCGCAACCCCTGTGTTTGTTGACATCGATCCCAAAACCTTTAACCTCGATCCTGACAAACTCGCTCTCGCCATCGAGGCCCTGAAGGCTGGTAATGCCTCGGTTTCTCCTCTGCCAAGAACTATCAACCAAGAGCTATCAGCTATCACGCCGAAAGGTGTGATCCCTGTCGATCTCTTTGGACTCCCATGCGACTATGATTTGATCAATATCATTGCACAAGAGCATGGGCTTTTTGTTATTGAGGATGCTGCCCAGGGGTTGGGGGGTGAATACAAAGGCAGAAAGGCAGGGGCCCTTGCCGATGTGGGCTGCACCTCATTTTTTCCTGCCAAGCCTTTGGGTGCTTATGGAGACGGTGGCGCGGTGTTCACGGACAGCGATGAGATGGCCGAAAAGCTTGCCTCAATTCGGGTTCACGGTCAGGGAGAAGACAAATACAATAATGTCTGCATAGGGCTGAACGCACGGTTAGACACCATGCAGGCTGCCATACTCCTTGCTAAGTTGGACATCTTCCCTCAAGAAATCGACCTTCGCCATGATGTTGCGCAGCGCTACACTGAACTCCTTTCTCCATACGCCATGCTCCACCCTCCATGCGTACCCGAGGGGTATAAAAGCGTCTGGGCCCAATACTCTCTCTTAGCGGAAAGTCCCGAATCAAGGGCGAACATCCAGGAATCGTTGAAAAAAGCCGGGATCCCCACTGCTATCTACTATCCCAAGCCATTGCATCTGCAGACGGCATTTGCAGGTCTTGGATACAAAAAGGGGGATTTCCCAATATCTGAAGACACTTCCAATCGCATCTTTAGCCTTCCGATGCACCCCTATCTGAAACTAAATGAGATTGAGCGGATTTGCTCGATTATCGGCGACTCCTTTAATTAAGGTGATGCCACAAATGGGCACGCAGAAGTCTCGCTGTTTGATGATGAATAAAAATCGTGTAGAGGCATTGCTTAATAAGGGTGTCGTAGAAGGCGTTTATCCAGGCGCGGTGCTCCTGGTCGCCTTTGATGGGGAAATCCTCCTTTTCCAACATGTTGGGAGTCGCGCCCTTGTTCCCAAAGTCCTTCCTATGGAGAGGGACATGATTTTTGATTTGGCCTCCCTGACCAAACCCTTAGCCACTACTTTGGCGGTTATGAAGTTGATTGATTTGGGTAGAATTGAATTGGATCAACCGCTTGAAGATCTACTCCCGAAGGCCCTCCCCCGAGACAAGAAGAGCATCACCCCTCGACTCCTTCTGAGCCATTCTGCCGGGTTTGCCGACTGGAAGCCCTTTTATCTTGATCTTGATAATATAAGACCCGAAGAGAGAAAGGCTAATCTAAGAGAGCATCTGTTAAATATTCCGCTCTTGTACCCGCCCGGCAAAGGGACCTTGTACTCGGACCTCGGGTTTATGATGCTTGAATGGGTGGTTGAGGAAGTTGCGGGGATAAAGCTTCCCCAGTTTCTTCACAAGCATTTTTACGATCCCTTAGGTCTCAACAAGACCTTCTTCTATGAGCATGCTGTTCCGCGCCGGTTTGTCGAGGATCAATTCGCTGCCACCGAAGATTGCCCTTGGCGCAAAAAGGTCTTGAAGGGGATTGTCCATGACGAAAACGCATATGCCCTTGGGGGCTATTCAGGACATGCAGGACTATTCGGTAACGCCCGAGAGGTTTACACTCTAATTAGTCTTTTGAGAAAGCACTACCGCGGGGAGAGAGAGGATTATCTTAGGCCGGAAACGGTCAGGGCCTTTTTCACAAGACAGGACCTTGTGAAGGGGAGCACCTGGGCCTTGGGCTGGGATACACCTTCGCCTGAAAATTCCAGTTCCGGAGGGCGTTTCTCACAAAAAAGTGTGGGTCACCTTGGGTTCACCGGCACCTCCGTCTGGATCGATTTAGAGCGAGATGTTCAGATAATTTTTTTGACCAACCGGGTCCATCCCACACGAAAAAATGAAAAAATCAGGGCCTTCAGGCCTGTCCTGCACGATCTGGTCATGCAGGAGTTGGGGTTGTCTCGATAGGCTTAAGGATAAGGAGAAAAACAAAAAGGCGCAAAATTCACAAAAAATAAAATTGAAAGGTAATAATATGAGAAAGTTTCTAAGGCCGTTACTCCCGCGGCTGGATTGATTCCCCTGGATTCCCGCGTTCGCGGGAATGACGAAAACGGGTTAGTGATTTTTTCTGAGACCATCAAGGGTAAGGAAAACAACAAAAAGCCGCAATCTGTTAAGATTGCGGCTTTTGTTGTTTGATGGTGCCGAAGGCGAGACTCGAACTCGCACAGGCATTCGCCCACTAGACCCTGAACCTAGCGCGTCTACCAGTTCCGCCACTTCGGCGTGAAAATGAAGTTGATATTTTCACAAAAAAGGTTATAATAATAGATTGTTTTTGTCAATTATAAAATAACGACTTAACCACTTAACTATTTGACGATCTCTGTTGTAAGGAGCGTTTAAGTATCGATGGCTATTATTTCTGATCTACAACAACTTAAAGAACCTCTTATAAACCCTGTTTTGACTATCGGAAATTTTGACGGTGTTCATAAAGGCCATTTAGCCCTTTTTGACATGGTAAAGGAGCGCGCCAGATCGATCGGTGGCCAATCAGCGCTAATGACCTTTGATCCCCACCCGATAAAGGTCATGAAACCTGGCAACGGTCCGCCGTTAATTACCCTGACTCAGCAAAAGCTTGAATTGATAGAGGATGCTGATATTGACGTCATCTTCTGTATCCCTTTCACAAAAGAGTTCGCCTCAATCTCAGCGAGTGAATTTGTTCAAAATATCCTGGTGGACAGAATAGGTGTCAGGGAGATTGTTGTGGGTTATGACTACACCTTCGGTCAGGGACGGAAAGGGGATATCGGGCTCCTCCAGGAAATGGGAGGGACCTTAGGGTTCATGGTGCATGTAGTTGAACCGGTTCATGTGGGCGACAAACTCGTTTCAAGCACCTCAATCCGAAAGCTGGTCCAGGACGGGAACCTCTCCGAGGCCAAACAGTTATTGGGTAGAGATTATCAGATATTGGGGACCGTGGTCAGGGGAAAAGACAGAGGGGGCAGGTTGTTAGGCTTTCCCACCGCTAACTTAGAGTTGATTGATGAACTGGTTCCCAAAGTGGGTGTTTACGCAGTAAAAATTGCTGTTGGTGATCAATCCTTAGATGGTGTGACCAACATAGGCTATAATCCGACTTTTGGAAAAGGTCCCTTTTCGGTTGAGACCCATATCCTTGATTTTAAAGAAGATTTACTTGGTAGAAGCATCCGGGTCAAGTTTGTTAAACGATTGAGGGATGAAAGGCCCTTTGGGTCTGTTAAGGATCTATCAGACCAGATTGGCCGTGATGTTCTTAGCGCCAGGAAATTGTTCAGTAATACGGCGAAATCTCTTGACAATAGTTCTTGATTTCTATTATAGCCAAGTCTAAAAATTCTCACATAAACCAACTCTTGGCATAAATCTCACAGAGATATGAACGAATCCTTGTTGACATTTCCCAAGGGCGGAGTGCATCCCCTTGAATCAAAGACGCTGACAGAGCATTCTCCCGTTGAAATCCTCCCCACCCCCCAAGAGGTTGAAATCCTCCTCTCCCAGCATTTCGGAGCTCCCTGTAAATCTATTGTTAAGAAAAAGGACCTTGTCGTTGAAGGAGATTTGATAGGAGAGGTGGAGAAGGGTCTTGGAGCCAATATCCATACCAGTGTAACCGGCAAGGTGAAAAAGATCGGCGTCTCTGCCCATCCGATCTCGATAAGTGTCCCATCGGTCATTATCGAGACAGACCCGGAAGCGGGTCCTTTAGAGCGGTCCGCCTCTGATTGGGAAGGGCTTTCAAGAGATGAGCTGCTTGGTAGGATCAAAAAGGCCGGGATCGTGGGGATCGGGGGTGCTGGATTCCCTACCCACGTAAAACTCTCCCCACCTTTAGAGGCAAAGGTAGATACCCTGATATTAAACGGCGCGGAGTGTGAGCCCTACCTCACCACTGACCACCGGCTGATGGTCGAACATCCTGAAGATGTCATGGAGGGGGCAAAGATCATCCTTCGCATCCTTGGAATAAAAGAATGCCATATCGGAATCGAAGCCAACAAGCCTGATGCTATTGAGGCCCTGAAAGAGGTCTCCGGCAAGACCTCATCTAATGGGTTCAGCATATCAATAGATCCCCTGAAGGTAAAGTATCCCCAGGGGTCAGAAAAACAGTTGATACAGAGCACCACCGGCCGGATTGTTCCCGGTTTTGGACTCCCCTTTGATGTGGGGACAATCGTCCAGAATGTGGGGACCACCAAGGCCATTTACGATGCCGTGGTCTATGAAAAACCCCTGTACGAAAAGATCGTCACCATCTCAGGCCGTGGCATCGCCCGCCCGGCCAATCTTTTAGTGAAGATCGGAACCAAGCTGAGCGATATTGTGGCTTTCTTAGGAGGGACAAAGCCGGATTTGGCCAAGGTGATCATGGGCGGGCCTATGATGGGTTTTGCCATCCCCACCTTAGATATCCCGGTAACAAAGACCACCTCCGGAGTCCTGTTCCTGACAAACGACGAGATAGACATCAACCCTCACGGCCAGTGTATCCGTTGTGGGTGGTGCCTGGATGCCTGTCCGATGGGGCTTTCGCCAAATGAGATCGGGGTCTACGTGGAGGCGGGACGTGCTGGAGATACATCACAGTTCGGGGTGTTTGAATGCTTTGAATGCGGGTGTTGCGCCTATGCCTGTCCGGCAAAACGTCCCCTCGTACAATTTATCCGTTTAGCCAAGATGAAGGCAAAGAAATAGAGGAGAGCCATCGACACGGAAGCAAAAAACAGCCAATCTCCTGTGACCGATCTACCGTTGTTGACCGTTTCCGTATCGCCCCACTTGAAAAGCGGGCAATCGGTTGAAAAGATCATGTGGACTGTTGTGGCCTGCCTCCTTCCGCCGCTTATCCTGTCTGTCTTTATCTTTGGCCTCCAGACTCTCATCATTACCCTGATCAGCGTCATAAGCTGTGTAGCTGTTGAGGCTATCTCACAAAGGCTGTTGCATCGCCCGGTGACCATCAAGGATGGGAGCGCCGTGATTACCGGACTGCTGATGGCATATATTATTCCACCGGGAGTACCATACTGGATACCCATTTTGGGCGCGGTTATGGCTGTTTACGTGGCCAAGCATCTTTTGGGAGGGATCGGATTTAACATATTCAATCCGGCCCTCATCGGTCGGGCATTCCTGATGGCAACCTTTCCCGTGGCCATGACCTCTGCCTGGCTTCCGCCCATCCGTGACGGGGCCATTTTCAAGTATATGGGCTCGGGGATCGACGCTGTTTCTACTGCCACGCCCCTTTATCTCTTGAAGCATTATGGCTCGAGCGCCCTGATGGAAAAATTCGGGTCTATGCCTGCCATATATGGTGATTTTTTTATAGGCTGGAGACCCGGTTGTATCGGTGAGACATCTGCCCTGCTCCTACTGATAGGGGGCCTTTTTCTGATCTACAAAAAATATATCACCTGGCATATCCCGGTATCAATGATCGTTACGGTTGGATTCCTGACCTGGGTATTTGGGGGGGAGAGTCTCTTTACGGGCAACCCTTTATTGGCCGTGCTTTCCGGTGGTGTTTTTTTAGGGGCCTTTTTTATGGCCACCGATTATGTGACTTCTCCATCCCAGGGCACGGCAAAGCTTATTTTTGGGGCCGGAGTGGGTGCCCTGACCGTCCTTATTCGTCTGAAAGGGGGGTACCCGGAGGGTGTGTGCTATGCTATCCTGCTCATGAATCCTATAGTGCCCGCATTAGAGGGATGGTTTAGACCTAAGCGTTTTGCTCCTCAAAAAGGTGCTCAATAATGAAAGAAATCATCCGCATTACTGTAGGTCTTACCGTGTCATGCCTGATTGCCGCCCTACTCATGGGATCGGTTTTCATTGTCACGGACAAGGCCAAGAAACATAATGAACATGTCAATGTACAGCGGGCTATGCTCGGACTTTTAGGATACACAAAGGGACATCCAGCCCCATCCGAGTTGAGGCTTTACACAATGTACAGGTATATCATTGAGGATGGCGACCTAAGGACCTTGGGCTATATGCTCCCGGTGATAAAGGGAGAACAGGCGGGTTATCAATTCGTGGTGATTGACCTTGACGGCCAGTTCGTGAACCGATTCAAGCTCAACATTACCCCTGAAAAGGCCTCGGAGGCCTCCGAGAGATCCTCGGCCCTGAAGACAGTACTGAACCCGCCCAAGATCTTTGTTTACTCCGATTCAACCATCGTGGCAAAATTGGGACAAAAACGTTTAGCGTACCTTTTGCCAGGAAAGTTTACCGGTTTTAAGACCTTTATCAACGTTATGTTAGCGATTGACCCGTCCTTTGAGATCATCGGTCTGGAAATCATGGAACAGGAAGAAGATCCAGGACTTGGCGCGGAAATCAATCAGGACTATTTCAAGAATCAGTTTAAGGGAAAATCCTTTGAAAAGATCAAAAAAATTAATGTAACCAAAGAGCCCCTTCCCGAGGAGTACAAGAAATATTTAGAGACAAAAAAGGGGAAGGAATTGCCATTACCCAAGGGAGTTGTTGATACCATACGCAGCAAATACCAGGACAAGGACATCTATGCCCTGACAGGAGCTACCATTTCCAGTAAGGCCGTGACGAATGGTGTCAAAAATATGATAAGGAAATTCGCCTACCGGATAAACAGGCTTGATAGCGTGATTTCGCGAGAACATATACCGGTAGCCTTTTGATGTAGACGAGGAAAAGACATTGCCTGCCACCACAAAGACAAATTTCCAGTTGGTATCTAACGGTATCCTGAACGACAATCCCATATTTCGTTTAGCCCTTTCAATGTGTCCGGCAGTGGGAATCAGCACCACCGTTATGAATGGTATCATGTTGGGGATTGCCGTCCTCTTCGTGCAGGTCTTTTCCAGTTGCACTATAGCCCTTATCAAGGATTACATTCATCCCAGGATCAGGATTCCCACGTATACCCTTACAATTGCCACGTGGGTGACTGTTATAGACCTTGTCTTAGCGGCATATATGCCCGCAGCCTATAAAGAGATGGGCATTTTTGTTAAACTGATTGTGGCCTTTGCCATCATAACCATGAGATTAGAGGTTTTTGCCTGTAAAAATTCTGTCCCTGCCTCCTTTTGGGATGGTATCGGCATGGGCTTGGGGTTTATGGCCGGCATGGTGGTAATAGGGTTTGTGAGAGAGCTCTTAGGAATGGGGACTATTCTCGGGCACGACGTTTTAGGGTTTCGGCCGCTCCTTTTCTTTGTTCTCCCGGCAGCCGGATTTTTCTGCGTAGGCATTATGATGGCCATGTTCAATTATATGGAGCTGGTTTATAACCGGAAGAAAAAGGGTTAAAGAGAGATGAAAATCCCCGGGCGGAAATATTTACTTCTAAACATTCTGGTCATATTCAGTCTCTTCCTGATTGGCGGATGTAAACCTGAACATCGCTTTGTAAAAAAGACGGCCTTCAAAGACACCAATAAGATTGTTATTGAGTTTGCGGGACCCGTTGACGAGGCTTGGGCCAAAAATCGATCCAGTTACACTGCCTGCGAAAAGCCTGACCCGGATATTCGACTAAAGATTATCGATGTATCTCTCAGCGCAGACAAGAAAAAGGCAACTTTGGTATTTGCAGATGACCTCAATAAAAACCAACCGCACGTGGTGACTGCAACCCAAATCTCCTCTGAGGGAAAATCCCTGGGTACAGCGATTCTCAACGTTAAGAAGTTCTACCTCGGGTATCTTTTTTCAATTCTGATCGGTGCCATGATTATCAACAACTTTGTCTTTACAAAATACTTAGGCCTGTGTGTGTTTTTCGGGGTATCCCAGAAGAAGTCCACTGCTGTGGGTATGGGGATAACGTTCACCCTTGTCATAGTAGTAAGCGCAATGATGTCCTGGTTTATCTACCAGTTTGTGCTCCAACCATACAGATTAGACTTCCTCCAGATAGTTGTCTTTATCGGGTTGGTCTCTTTATCGGTCCAGGCCGTCGATACCGTTCTGAGGAAAGTCAACCCGCTCCTGTTTAAGGCATTCGGGGTTTACCTTGTTTTGGTTATTGCAAACTGTATTATCATTGCAGTCCCACTGATCCTTGCGGATAATGCATATAACGCCTGGGAAAGTCTCATGCTGTCCCTTGGGGCAGGGCTTGGATTTCTGATTGCCCTGTTTTTGATGTCCTCTGTCCGTGAAAGGCTGGAATTAGCCAACGTCCCGCCCACGTATCGGGGTCTTCCCATCGCCTTCGTGTTGGCGGGGTTGTTTGCCTTGTCCTTTTTGGGATTTTCAGGGATGTCTATCTTTTAGAGGAATCTAAATGGATCCAATATTGATAAAAATGGCTCTTATAGGCTTAGCCGTGTTAGGATGTATCGGTCTGTTCTTCGGGATCGGTCTTGCCCTTGCTGCCCACAAGTTTGCAGTGGAAGCCAATCCAAAGGTCGAAGAGGTGTTGGAAGTCCTTGCAGGGGCCCAGTGAGGGGGATGCGGCTTCGCTGGATGTGAAGCCTATGCCGAGGCAGTGGTGAACGATCCCGATGTTGCTCCCAATCTCTGTTTTCCCGGTAAGGCGGAGGTGGCTGGAATGGTGGCCGAGATAACTGGGAAGAAAACGGCCTCTGTAGAAAATATGGTAGCCGCTATCCGCTGTTCAAAGATCGAAGGAAAGGTTCAGGAAAAGCTGAAATATATTGGCTATGGCTCATGCACTGCTGCGACCTTAGCCTTTGGCGGACCGTCTGCATGCCGTTATGCATGTGTGGGCGCCGGCGAATGTGCGGAGAGCTGCCCTTTTGACGCGATAACCATGGTGAATGGTTTTCCGCTTGTTGCTTCCGACCTCTGCGTCGGCTGCGGGACCTGTGTCCGGGTCTGCCCAAAGAAGATTATCGAATTGATTCCCGCAAAGGCCAGAGTCTGGGTTCCATGCAGTACCAAGGATCCTGGCAAGGTTGTGAAGCAGATCTGCGAAGCCGGCTGTATATCCTGCAAGATGTGCGTCAAGGCGTGCCCCGCAAAGGCAGTTGCTTTAGAAGATAGTGTCGTAAAGATCGATCATGAGAAATGTATTGAATTTGGCCCTGAATGCGGTATGATATGTATTGAAAAATGCCCCCGGGATATCTTTAGAAGTTATTTGGGGAGTGAGGACTCAGTCCAGCAGACAGCCGTAGCAGGGGTCTAATTAATGGAGGAATATAATGGAAAAACAAGATTTTTTTGAGCATACATCGGGACCTATAAATCGAAGGTCTTTTTTGAGGCTTTCGGGGATCCTTGGTATCGGGCTTGCCTCTGCGACGGCCATTCCCACGTGGGCGGAAGCGGTAAAGTTTAACCGCGAGCTATATAAGATCTCCAAGACCAGATTGGCTATGGGGACGTTTGTCTCCATGACACTCCTGCACTCATCGAGGGATCAGGCCGAAAATGCAATGGGAGAGGCCTTTTTTGAAATTGACCGTTTGTCACGGGTCATAAGCCGTTTTGATGAGACAACGTCTGTTGCACAGCTCAACCGGGAAGGCTTTTTGAAAGACGTTCCCCCTGAGGTCGCAGAAGTGGTTAAGAGGTCGTTGAAGTATTACCGCGTCACCAACGGGGCCTTTGATATATCTGTAAAGCCGGTGGTGGACCTGTTTAAAGAAAAATTTTCTCAAGGGCAAAAGATGCCCCCCACTGAAGACGAGCTACAGGAGGCTCTCAGGTTAGTCAATGCCTCCAACATCGAATTTGAGGGGTCTTCCCTTCGGTTCAAACACCCTGGTATGGGCATTACCTTAGATGGAATTGCAAAGGGTTATATTGTAGACAGGGCCTCTCAGGTCTTAGCTGAGCATCGGATCAAGAATCACCTGATAAATGCGGGTGGCGATATCCGGACCATGGGACATAGGCGCGACAAAAAGCCGTGGACTATAGCGGTGCAAGATCCTCAGAAAAAGAAACATTACCCCGATATTATCCATATGACCGATGGGGCGATCGCTACTTCAGGGAATTATGAGATCTACTTTGACAAAGAAAAGATGTTTCATCATATCGTAAACCCCAGTACTGGCCTGTCTCCTGACGAAAGCACAAGCGTATCGGTCTTAGCTGAGACGGCTATGGATGCCGATGCCCTTTCTACCAGCGTATTTGTAATGAATCCCGAGCGCGGCACTATGTTTATTAACTCACTTCCCAAATGTGAGTCTCTCGTAGTAGCGAAGGGTAACAGGAAAATCAAGTCGACGGGATGGAAAGAAGGGGCAGTTTAGTGCCTGAACGAAAACCTTGTTCAGGCACTAATTCGTGTAATTCGTGTAATTCGTGGTAAAATCTCTGTTTGGTTTCGCCTGTTCACATTGGCACATCTTCCTGTGTATAATTTCTGAATCGTGTCAACTCTTTCTGGAAAGTCAATTTGAAGAAACCGGTGGGGCCGTTCCTCTGCTTCCCGATAATAATCTCCGCAAGATTCCGGTTTTCCTCTGAATTGGGGTTGTAAATCTCGTCCCTGTAAATAAAGGCAATAACATCCGCATCCTGTTCGATTGCCCCGCTCTCTCTCAGGTCCGCTAACTGGGGTCGCTTGTTGGGCCTGTCCTCCACCTTTCTGTTTAACTGTGACAGCGCTACCACAGGGACGTTGAGGTCTTTGGCCAATCCCTTCAAAGATGCTGATATTTCCGACATTTCCAATTGTCGGGATTCAGCCGATCTCCGGCCCTTAATCAACTGCATATAATCCACAATGACGAGGCCCAGATCACTCCGCTTTTTTAATCTCCTGCACTTCGCCTTTATTTCAAGCACACCGATGGCAGAGGTGTCATCGATAAGTATAGGCAGCTCAGAGAGACGATCGGCAGACTCCGTAAGGCGGGGCCAGTCGTCAGTCCTCAAACTGCCGGTTCTAAGTTTTGTCGCGTTGATACCGGAATCAAATCCCAATAATCTAATGCCCAACTGCTGTTTTGACATCTCCAAAGAAAAAACGGCCACTACTTGATTGGTTTTTTTGGCCGCATTGTACCCGATGTTGAGGGCCAGAGCCGTTTTTCCCATGCTCGGTCTCCCTGCAATAATAATCAGGTCTGAAGGTTGCAGTCCTGCGGTTAAACGGTCGAACTGCTCAAAGCCCGTTGGGACGCCGGTCACGTAGCCTTCAAATTCGGCCGCGCTCTCAAGTTTTTTGAAACTCCCGTCAATGATCTGTTTCAGGCTCTCAAGGCCTTCGCTGATCTGGTCCTCAGCAATATCAAATATAGACTGCTCTGCTGCCTCAAGGAGATCCTCGGTGCTCTCGCTATCCTGAAAGCACAGTTCGGAAATTACCGAGCATTGAGTGATCAACCTCCTTCGAACGGCCAAATGCCTGACGATCTCGGCGTGGTAAACAATCCCGGCAGAAGTGGAGACTGCCTGGACTAACAGGGCGAGATAATCGGTGCCCCCTACCTTTTCTAATTTATCCTTCTTGTTAAGGACATTGGACAGGGTGATAATATCTATCGGTTCGCCGCGATTATACAACTGGACCATCCCATCAAAAAGCGCAACGTGAGCTTCCCGGTAGAAATCGTCATACGAGAGGACGTCCATAACCTGATTCATGGCGTCATTATTCATTAAAATGCCGCCCAATATGGCCTGTTCAGCCTCAATATTATGAGGTGGGACTTTCAGGTAGGAAAGAGGCTTTTTCTCTTTTGTTTGAGACATATGTTAGGATTGAATATTGACTATTGAAGATTGTTGATGGTTTCCTAAAAAGTCAGAAATCACCAATTTTTGTCATTCCCGCGAAGCTTGTCCTCGACCTGATCGGGGAGCGGGAATCCAGGGAAATCATCCCGCCGCGGGACTGGACTCCCGCTTTCGCGGGAGTGACGGTCTTGGAGACTTTTTACAAGACCATCATCATTGCTGGAGCGATGCGAAAATTCCTTATTTCGTTCCGTCTTTTTTCTCTTCTTGAGCGCTTACTATTACTTTTATTAAACCTGTTACTTCAGGATAGATCTTGATGGATACCTCATGCTCTCCCAGAGTCTTTATAGGCTTCTCCAAGACTATCTTCCGCCTGTCTATTTCAATTCCCTGGGCTTTTAGACGGGAAGCAATGTCCATGGTGGTAACTGAACCGTACAGTTTCCCTTCTTCACCCGCCTTCTGCGAAAGGTTTACCTCAACCCCTTCAAGCTTTTCCTTGACTTTTTCGGCATTCTCTCTGCCCTTGAGTCTGTTGAGCTCAATCTTTTTACTTTGCAGTTCAAGGGCCTTCCTGTTTTGTGGTGTGGCTTCAAGGGCAATCCCATTGGGGACCAAATAGTTGCGCGCGTAACCATTGGCAACATCGACTATATCTCCTTCCAGACCTAATTCATCCACATCCTGTCGCAAAATCACTTCCATTGGTATATCTCCTTCCTCCGTTATGTAGAACTGTTAGCCGCTCTCCTATGAATTTTCCTGAAATCAACCCATTGATCGAAGAGACCTGCAAGGATTAGCACGGCAAAGAGAAGCTGTTGTACGATTATCAAAAAGTAGATGCCGAGCCTGATCCAGGTGGGAACATTGTACTTGTTCAAGAAAAACACAACTATGGCTAAACCATGAAATAAATAAATGGCTACTATAACAATCAGGGTGTTTATGGCAAAAAATGCTATATTCCCTGACGATAAAAATAAAGCGAAACCTGCAACAATCAGACCCCATACCAGATTGTCAGGCGCTTGCCAACGATCCATAGGGATAAAGTCAGGATATTCAAGGTTTCGCAGCTTAAATAATGGTTTGGCGATAACAACATTAAGCCAGAGCGCAAATCCTGTCCCGATAATCATAAGGGAGGGATAGATCTGTGAAATAGTGGCCATGAACATCTTTGCGTATGCCTTCAACTCGATGGCATTCTGATTGGCTACATTTGCTTCTTCGTAGGCCTTGATTGTGGCGCTCAAATGGCTCCCTAAATAGTTGAGGACCATCTCTATGGGACCCATATTTCTTGTAAGACCAATTATGAAGAGCATCGTTAAGCCGAGAAGCAGCATAAAGAGAATTGCAAAAAATATGGTATAACCGAGGCTGAAGTTCCTCCTGAAAAGCTCAGAGAGCCCTATCCCTATTAGGCTGAATTCAAAGGCCAAAAGGGTGATCTGCGAATAACCTGCAAAGTGGGCAATAAGCCCAATAATGCAGACGACGATTGCGGCAAGCTTAATCCCCTCATAAAGGCCCAGTCTGGTGGAATAATAGAGGAATGGCAAGGGTGTCAGAAGGCTGAAAAAGGGGCCGATAAACGGGATTAGGGTGGACGCCATTAGAAGAGATGCAGCCCCACCAGCACACCCCAGTAAATCAGTCGTTTTCATGGGATTTCAGGGACAGCAAAAGCCCCGAACATTCGAGAAGCTAACTTCGGGATGTTTCCAGGGACTTAAGGTCATTTTATAATAGATGTTGTAAACGGTAACAAGGCGATATTTCTGGCCCTATTAATGGCTATTGCCAGCATCCGCTGGTGTTTGGCACAGTTGCCGGAAATTCTGGACGGTGTAATTTTGCCCCGTTCAGTGGTAAAATATCTGATAATCTTTATATCCTTATAATCGATGTTAAGACTGGTGTCCGCACAGAACTTGCATACTTTTCTTCTATGATAGGTTTTTTTGAATTTACCCTTGTTCCTGTTACTATCTCCGCTTCTATTATATGTTCTATTATATGCCATTTTCGCCCTCGTTTTCTGCGCTTGTTTCTTCAGCAGTCTCCGCTGTTTCTTCGACCTCTTCCTTCCCCTCATCTCCCTCGGCCTTCAAAGCCTCAGGATCGGCATTATCACTCAGCTTGATCGTCTGATACTTGAGGAGCCTGTCATCTAAGCTCAGCTCCCTCTTAAGCTCTGCCGTAATGCCCGGTTCACCGCAATATTGTAAGAGCACATAAGAGCCTCTCTTAAATTTCTTTACCGCATAGGCTAATGTTTTTATTCCCCATTCATCAACCTTGGTAACCACACCCTTGTTTTTTTCAACAAGATCGGTAAATTTGGTCACTACCTCGCGATAACCATCTTCGGGCAGGTCCGGATTAATAATATAGAGGGTTTCATAATATCTCATGTTTGTTCTCTCCCTTCGGCCTTTTTCCTGATTAGGATTTTTTTGGTCCCTCTAAACCGAAGAGCCGGGAATCAGGCACTGCAGATCGATCCAGGGGGACAAGGAGTTAGTTTAGTTAGACTGAAACTTACTTTTATATCAGGCAGAGCATTGAGTGTCAAGAAATATTTCAGCAGTTCAGAAATATGGCTATTCAATGCCGTTTGGTACAAAAAAGCCCTCCCTGCGACAGAGCAGATCTCGTTCCGCCTCCCGGAGATCGTGGGCTACCATTT
>Ga0208902_1000774_pt1 | contig 15933 bp, 24 predicted proteins | sample AntAceMetag02UKH_FD_184767 | JGI IMG/M metagenome (GOLD analysis project Ga0208902, IMG submission 184767) | Saline lake microbial communities from Ace Lake, Antarctica - Antarctic Ace Lake Metagenome 02UKH (SPAdes) (version 2) | ecosystem: Environmental > Aquatic > Non-marine Saline and...
GCCTTAATTCATTCCCGTTGATTGACACAAGTAATGGCACTAACTTTGCCTCAACCTGGTGGTACTGCACTAGCCTTAGTTCATTCCCGTTGATTGATACAAGTAAAGGGACTAACTTTGACTCAACCTGGCGGGACTGCAATAGCCTTAATTCATTCCCGTTGATTGACACAAGTAATGGCACTAACTTTGCCTCAACCTGGCTGAACTGCACTAGCCTTAATTCATTCCCGTTGATTAATACGAGCAATGGCACTAACTTTGGCGAAACCTGGCGGGACTGCAATAGCCTTAATTCATTCCCGTTGATTGACACAAGTAATGGCACTAACTTTGCCTTAACCTGGTATAACTGCACTAGCCTTAATTCATTCCCGTTGATTAATACGAGCAATGGCACTAACTTTGGCGAAACCTGGCGGAACTGCACTAGCCTTAATTCGTTCCCGTTGATTGACACAAGTAATGGCACTAACTTTGCCTTAACCTGGAATAACTGCACTAGCCTTACTTCATTCCCGTTGATTAATACGAGTAAAGGCATTAACTTTAACTCAACCTGGCGGGACTGCACTAGCCTTAGTTCATTCCCGTTGATTGATACAAGCAATGGCACTTACTTTAACGAAACCTGGTGGAACTGCACTAGCCTTAGTTCATTCCCGTTGATTAATACGAGCAATGGCACTAACTTTGACTCAACCTGGCGGAACTGCAATAGCCTTAATTCATTCCCGTTGATTAATACGAGCAATGGCACTAACTTTCGCTTAGCCTGGCTGAACTGCACTAGCCTTAATTCATTCCCGTTGATTAATACGAGCAATGCGACCAACTTTACCTCAACCTGGCTGAACTGCACTAGCCTTAATTCATTCCCGTTGATTGATACAAGTAATGTCACTGACTTTCCCAGAGCCTGGAAAAACTGCAATAGCCTTAATTCATTCCCGTTGATTAATACGAGTAATGGCACTGACTTTACCTCAACCTGGGCGAACTGCACTAGCCTTAATTCATTCCCGTTGATTAATACGAGTAATGCGACCACGTTCGTAAGCGCATGGAGCGAATGCACGGCTTTAGCAGACTTCCCAGCTGGTGTATTCAACGGCTGTCCCTGTACGGATTTCACGATGGCCTTCAACGACTGTGCCCTGACTGCCACCTCTGTCAACAATATCCTTATATCTATTGAGTCAAACGGCACGTCAAATGGAACGCTTGAACTAAGTAATGTCTTGTCATTGGGCACCAACGCCGCTCCAACAGGCGCTGGCATCACCGCCAGAAACGCCCTGATCTCTCGCGGCTGGACCGTGAACGTCAACCCCTAGCCCCCTCCCATGAGCTACGTCCTCGCCATTCCGTCTACCACCCCTGTCCTTGCCACCCGCGCCGCGCTCCAGGCTGCCTACCCGTCCAGCATCTTCCCCGCAAGCTTTGCCGGCCTGGAGGATTTCCACGTCTACTCAGTCACCCCATCCCTCGAGCCCGAATACGACCCCACCACGCACAAGCTCATCCTTCAACCCTTCACCGGCTCCGGCAGCTCCTGGACGCAAGCCTGGACAATCGAGCCTCTATCAGCGGCTGAGCTGGCTGCCCTCAACCCGCCCCAGTGGCAGGAGTTCGCCGCCGCTGTTGTGATGGATCCAGCGATCAACAGCATGTTGACTGCTGTCGCCGCCGCCGGATTCCCCGCGCTGGCTGGAGGCCTGCAGGTCGGCATGGGCCAGGCCGCCGAGGGCAAGCCTCAAACGTTTGTGACCATGTGGGCCGGAGTCACCCCGATGCTCACCGAAGGCCTTGCCGCGCACCTTGCAGCGATGGCCACCACCTACCACCTGCCAGCGGCGTTTGTTGCAAACTTGAATCCAGCGTAGACTTTCCGCATCATCGCTTTGCGACAATGCGCTCCCGCTTCATCCTGGCAACGGCACTTACCACGGCCGCCGTGGTCCTGATCCCCACTGCCGCCCTGGCCCAGGCTGTCACCCCTGGCAGCGTTGTCGCGTACATCACCATGATTGGGAGCATCTGGTTTGCGATTGACAAGGTGATTGACTTGCTCCCGCTCCCCGAGAACACCCTGATTCAGTTCATCCGGGACACCCTTAACGCTTTTTTCGCCCAGCAAAAACAGAACCGGTAGATCCGTTCCGGGATTTCAAGTGGCAGGGCGACCCGGAGCCCGGCGCTGCGCAGGTCCCTGGCGGGAAGATGCTTTTGACGTTTGAGCTCGGCGGGCCCACGCCAGCAGAACAGAACGCTCGCATCCTGAACGAGCTGCTGACAGAGCATCGCGTCAGCAAAGCAATCAGCGATTTTGAGGAAGCCCAACCAGAAGAGGAAGCCCCCGCCCCGATCTTCACTGAAGAGCCGATCGATCCAAACCTACAGACCGGAGATAGCCGGCTGCTCGGCGGCGCGATGGAGATCAAGGCGCCTCACCAGCGCTCATAGATGGCCGCGGCGATCGGCTGTGGCACCATCGCCTTAAACTGAGCTCAAGCAGCCGCAGAGGGCGGGATGGGCTAAATGTTTGTCCTGGATGATCTCTTGGCAATTGGCGCGACTGCAAGCGCCGTTACCGTGTGGCTAAAAAGAAATGACTGGGTGATGCCAATTCTTTCCAGAGCACAGCGCAAGGTTTCGCGGCTTATGCCAGGGGCCAGAAGGGATCAAATACTGGCCGAGATACTGTATGAGCTGAAGCCAAACGGCGGCTATTCACTGAAAGACACAGTGAATCGAATTGAGCAAAACCAAAAAGAACTGCGCCTAAAAGCTCAAATAGTGGCAGTAGCTCAGTCACTGCAGCAGAACATGCTGAACATCGCGGTTGCTCGCTTTGATGATGACGGCCTGCTGATTGAGGCAAACCAGCCATGCCTACAGCTGCTTGGCCTAACACATGGTGAAGCATTAGGCACAGGATGGAAGAACGCAATAGCAGAAGACGCAAGAGGATCGATAGCAACAGAGTGGTGTTGTTCTATCGATGATCGCCGCGACGTGCGGATGGACGCTTGCATTTTTAACCGCACCACCCGAGAGAAAAGCTTAGTTTCTATAGAAGCCAATCGACTAGAGGTAGATGATCGAGTGTTTGGCTGGCTTGCATGGATGAGGCCGGTTCCGATGTCACGTTCAGAAGCTGCCGAAGCAGAAGCCGCCTGACCGCCAGCCATGAATCCTCCCTGTTGCCAGGTCATCATTCAGCAGTAACGTCGAGGGGTGCGCGTAAAAGCCAGTGAAGCCTTCCCTTTTTCAGTACGCCCAGGCCACCAAGCGCGACCTGCCCCGCCACCAAGAGTTTTGGCAAGCTGTGGAGGACATGCTGAGCGATGAGCAGCGCCAGGCCCTCTCAGATGGCGGCGCTGTGCGCGCTGCGCTCTGGCTTGCCCCTGAACAACCCCCGGCCCCCCCGGAGCCGGCTGGCTTCAACTGGAATCGCGCCAGGCAGGCCTGCTGGGACCTGATGCAGGTGATCTACGCCCATGAAGGCGGAACCGTTGATCCCTATGAAGCCTTCAACCGTGGAGTGGCCGGCGACAGCCTCCGCCAGCGGTGGCCCGGCGGTGGCCTCCAGGTGCTCAGCATCGGTGAAATCATTAACCTCCAGCAATCTGAGAAGATCTTTGCCGTTGGCGCCCTCCAGGTGATCCCTTCCACCTTGCTGGAGCTCCTTCCTGATTCAGGCCTGACCCATGAGGATCGCTTTGATGCCGCCAGCCAGGACCGCCTCACCCTCACAATCCTGCTGAAAGGCCGGAAGCGGCCGGCCCTGACCCGCTACCTGATGGGGGGCCACGATCAAAACGCTGCACTGGATGATCTGGCCTACGAATGGGCCAGCCTGCCCAATCACACCGGCCGCGGCTGGTACGACGGTGATGAAGGAGGCAACCGCGCCAATGGCGAGCTCTCTGAGATCAAAGAGGCCCTGATCAAGGCCCGCATGAACTGGGCCATCCTGCGGCGATAAGGGCTCAGTACGGCCACCGAGCAGCAGGCCAGGCCCCGGCGCCAGGCACAAACCCACCCTGCCGCCGGTCCAGGTGAATGAAGCCCCTCCGGCGGCCGTCACCCAGCCCCCCGGTCCAGCGGCGACTGATCCAGTTGTAGAACGAATCGAGGCTTTCCCCGATCGGGTACAGGTCAACAGCCAACCCGCTGACGTGGTAGCTGCCCCACACACCACCCACCTGCCGGTTGATTGGTTCCGGCCGATAGAACGATGTCACCCCCAGCGGCCGCCTCCAGGCGGTGCGCACCTTCTGGTATTCGGCCGCTGTCGCCAGGATCCGGCGAATGTCGGCGCTGTTGGCCGGTGGCCGGCGGCGGTGATCAAACTGCAGCACCTCGCCCACCGTCAGGTTCGGGGTGACCAGACAGCTGAAATCACTCCAATCAATTGGGCCGGCCGCCGGGCGGGTTGCCGCCTGCAGCCGCCTGAAGTGGGGTGAGTAGACAATCCAGGAGCCAGCACCGCTGGCCAGCTCCACCCGTTCGCTGGCGTGTTCCGGGATCTCCGTTGTCTCCACGACGCCATAGGTCTGGCCGCGGCGAACAGCAACTTTCTGATCCGCTGGCAGGCTGCTGGCCTGCTCGGTGCTCTTCTTTAGCCAGGTGTCTTCGACGGCTTGGAGGGTGAAGAAGAGCGGCCGCGGCTTTGCTTCCGCAGCCTTTGAGGCATCAACCGCGGGGCTTGATTCAGCCGGCTGCTGGGGCGCCATCGCCAGGGTTTTCTGCGGTTTGATCGCCATCTGCCGGGTTTTGCGCTGCTTTGGCTTCATTCTGAAGCCGTAACGCCTCCATGGCTTCCTTTTCGTTGGGCATCGGCCGGTTCAGGCCCGTGAAGGTTCCATGAAGGGTGTGGGTCGGTTGATCCCGGCCGGCGGCCTCATAGAGCATCCGCATCTTGATGATCCGGTTTGACATCGCCACGTGATCGGTGGCCCCAGGGCTGCGGGGGGCAGTGCGCAGCGTCTTGAGGTGCTGCTCGAGGGTTTGCTTCAACTTGGGCATTTCCATTGATCGGCGAGAAGGCAGGGCATCCATCGGCGCGGATGACCCGGCCGCTTGCCTCTGGGATGCCTAGGGAACAGATTCTGCCTGAAGCGCTCTTGTCCCTGGTTCCCACCCCGGTCCAGTGGCAGCAGTCCCTACAGGTTGAGCAGAACGCGCTGGTTTTCCTGATCTCCATCCGCGGCAGCTCCGGGCAGATCGAGCGGTTACAGGCCCCCGAGGCAATCCGGTAGACCAGCAACGCCGACACCTGCAGATCCTCGGCCAGCTGCTCCCGCACCTGGCAGGAGGGCAGGCCCGGGGCGGTGAGGATGGTCCGCACCAGTACCTCCCTCTCGGCTGATGGCGCGATCATGGCAACGGCCGGGTGTACCGGTAGCCCCACCATTGCTGGCTGATAACGCTGCCATCCTTCGCCAGGTTTGTCTCACGGCAGGCGATCGGCCATCCGAACTTGTCGTAATAGATGACGGCTTTCTCTTCGATTCCCCCCGGCCGGTAGAGGTGGCGGCGCTTGCACCAGCCTGAGCAGGGCATCCCATCAAACGGCACAGGCTCTGGAAGGGTGGTGTGCTCATTGACCACCTGGTGCCCCTGGTCATCAATGATGATCTGCAGAGCTCCCGGCGGAAATCTCCGGCCTTCTGGCGGAACGATCAGGCCGGGCGCCGGCATCCTCAAAATGAACCCCCCGCCTGGATCATCCCCCTCGACGGTGAGGAACTGAAGCAGGTGATGCCGGCTGGCAATTTTCCCGATCGGCCGGCGCACAAAGGCCGCGGCCGCGTTATGGACCTGGCGGCGGCTCTGGCCTTCCTCGCCGTGCATCTCCCAAGGCGTTGCGTAGATCCAATCGAGGCCTTTTTCTGGTGGTCCTGCGGCGACGCTGGCGCTGCTGAGGCAGGCCAGCTGGCTCAGCAGCCTGTGATCCTTCGCCAACATGTTGATGTTGCTCTGGCCCAAGGCCTCCACAATCGGTGAGTCCACGGTTTCGGCGAAAGAGAATGAGGTCCGAGAGGAGCTGTAGCCAGTTTGGGTTTGCATCGTAGAGATGGGTTTCGGTGAACGAGATCAAGGCCCAACCCGAAAGCTGAGCAAGGGCGGATTTTGTGCAATCGCGGGTTATCCCATTGCCAGTGGAGTGACCGCCGGGCCTCCAGATGCCGCCTTGTATTTCAAGCGCCACCGCAGCATCAGGCCAGGCGAAATCAGCACGGAACGGCGGTGGCCGGCGGGCCTTAAGCCCTTCCTGCTTCTGCCAATGCGCCCAGCTCACCCAGGCGTCCAGGGCATGCTCCCGCACAAAGGGGAGCAGGGGATAGCTGACCAGCCACTGAGCAGCAAAGGCTTCCTCTAGGTGGCTGGGGGCCATCCTCAGTTCAGCTTGGCGACACAGGAGGCAATGCAACCAGAGAATGGATCCACCACCCGCCCCTCAGCCGCCAGCACCATGGCCAGCAGTTCCAGCACTGCAGGAAGACTGGATGGTTCAATCCCGTTGATCGAGGCCTCTGTCATCTTCAAATCAAGCATCTCAAAGAGAACGCTGATGACCAAGGAAAAATCATCAGCGTCCAGCGTTGACGGGTCGGTGGCGAGAGTAAAAGAACCGTTGGCCCGCTTTAAGAGCAGGGATCCATCAGGCCGAAGCCCAATCGCCACAATATCCAAGGGCCCTGGCGATTGATCGGTGTCTTCGCTGTCTTCCTCCTGCTGTACTCGCAGGACCCCCAGCGACTTTTCAAGGGCATATAGAAGCTTTTCCTCAGCATCTATAAGCTTTGCCTCAGCCGCAGACTGCTTCACTGGCTGTTTCTGATCGTTGTTCATGGTGTTTTTGTGGGTTGCTGTGGAACGTTGGACTGCAGCGATAGCGGCAAGGCCTTGATCAACGGTGGCAATCTCCAGGTGACCACCGCCCCGCCGCAAGAGCATGCTTCCATCAGGCCGAAGCCCGACCGAAACAAGGTCACCTGGGAACGGCTCCTCTTTGCTCATGGTGTGCCTTCATCGGCGAAGGCCTGGCCCAGGCGCGGGCGCATCGGGATAGTCGAGAGCTCCAGCACTGTTTGATTCGGGTCGCGGCGTGAGAGGCCTTTGGCGTTTTTGTTGTAGAACCAGATGCTGGACTGCTTCGCAGGCTGCGGCGCCTTGATCACCACGTCATCGGTGACGACGATGCGGCTTTCGTGGCCCAAGAGCTTGACGTTGATTTTCAGGGTTACAGAGCCGGAGCCGCCATTGGCGAGCACTGCCTCAACGACCTTGGCCAGGCCTTCGCCCAGCTCCGTGTGGGTGGCCCCGTTGCGCTGCGAGAAGAGAAACTGCCCAAAGGGGCTGCATTCGCTGCTGGTGGGTTCACGGGGAAAAGGAAAGCGGGGTTGGCTTGAAGTGGTCAATGTTTGCCGCTGCTTGACCTTGACTGCCGGCCAGTAGGTCATGTGGAACCTGGAGACGCCGGCATCCCTCGACGGGGCCCAATCATTGGCGAGAGGCCTGTAATTACTCCCAAACGTTCCGATCAGGAGCAGGCATCACCTGGGAGGTCATGCACGAGGTTCTGCTCATCGCTGCGGCACCAGCAGGGGCGGTCAAGGGCCCCGCGCTGGTGGTGTTTGTCGTTCCATGCTCAAGTGGGGCAACTGGGATCTGATTGCTGCTGCCCTGGTGCTGGCGCGGTGCGGGTGACATCCACGGTGCGCTGTGGCTGGCCGACTGTCCGCGGAGCGGCCTGCGGCCCTGGCGGGCGCTGGGCCACCGGTGCTGGGCGCGTGGCTGGCGACGGGTTGCCTTGTGGTTGAGGCCGCCCGCCCTCGTCCCTTCTGCTGCTTTCCTCGTTGAAATCGTCATCACGATCAGCCGCAAGGCCCAGCACCATCTGCAGCGCCAGCCGGCGGGCTGTTGTAAGGCCTGCAGAGTGTGATTGCCCTGGGGAGCGATCGGATGACCCAGGGAACAGCGGCACCGGGCCCCCGCTGACGGCGCCGCCATTCGCATGGATCAGGTAAGCGGTAATCACCGGATCGCCGCTGTCGCTCAGCTCTTGCCTGGTGATCGCCGCCAGCCCAAAAGCCGCAGCAAGCTGCCCTGCCGCAATGACGGCGGCCAGGTCGGCATAGCCGTACTCGACTAGATCCCCTTTCTTGGTCCTGTAACCAGCGAAACGGTTCTCGGCCAGGTGGGGCTTTGTCGCATGCCAGGCGGCGAAGGCCTTGAAGAGCTCTACCTGCTGCTCCGGGAGCGGCTTGTAGCCAAGGAAATCCACCAGCCGCGCCTGCTGGTCATCACTGCCTGAGGGGGCGGCCTGGCTCAGGGCCATCTCTTGGACCTTGGAGTTCAGATCACCGAAGGCCTTGCGCGCACCAGCGAGCTGGGTCTGGAGGGTTTGAATCTCGGCGGCGTGACCAGCAACGGCCGCGGCCACGTTGGAGATCAGATCATCCGTGCCCTGAACGGAGCCATCTTGCTGCTGGGGCGGCTGCTGGCCGGCCTCCGGCGGCAGGGCGCCTGGGGTGTCTTGCATGTTCACAGAACTGGGGAGTGTGCCGCGGCGGCCGTCTGACCGCTTTGGTCATGGCACACTAGCACTACGATTCAGCCATATCGGTAGCAGGCCGCACCGTCTGGGGCGCTGCCGGGGCCCGGCCGGTCACCTTCGATGAAGGAGCAGCTCCAGGCTGCTGCAACCTGGAGTAGGTCAGGTACGCTCGCCATCCAGGCATCCACCAAGACAACAAAGGCCCCGCCAACAGGCGGAGCCGATGCTGCCCCTTGCGGGGCCACGGAGGCGGCCCGCTCCCCAGCGAACAACGTCTCCGTAGCGCCGCGATCCTATCGCAGGCACTGCCGGATAGAGGCCCAGTAGGGCCAGGGACCAGCAAACCTATCGCTATTCACGAATGAGCAGAGCAGAGCAGAACACGGGTGAAACCTTCCAGCTGGAGAGGCAGCGGTTTGTACTTCTACCTCTTGAACTTCTGGCCAGTTGTTCATCCAAGGCGCGAAAGCCGCTGGTCTTTGTTTATAGCTGGCTTTGGTATCACGCGGGGCAAATTGATTCGTATCCATCCGTATCTCGGCTGAGTTTGGAATGCGGGATGAGCATGGCCGACATCCGGGCAGCGATCAAGGAACTGCTGTTTGAGGGCTGGATCACGTGCAAAAAAACAACGGGCCCAAAAGGGGTGAAAACGTACCGGATCACGGCCGATTACAGCACCATAAAACGACCACGGAAGCAAAAAAAAGGCAGTTTTCCTCCCGCTGTCTCTCCAGTCCCTGACAGCGATTTGCCTATGCACCCCCTACCCATGGGTACCCCCTACCCACAGGTACCCCCCCCTACCCATGGGTACCCCCTACCCACAGGTACCCCCCCCTACCCACAGGTACCCCCTAAACGGCCTGAAAATGACCCTCCAGGCACCCCCTTGCAATCGTCTGAAGCGTATAAAACAGCTGAGACTGATGCCCTAGCCTGGAATCTCAGCGATTCAAACCCTGAAAAAAAAGTTTTCCACAGGCCTGTTTTTGAAGGCTCCTGCGCGGCCTGTTCCTCAAAAAACGGTCACCCCGCGTCAACCGCTGAAACCTGTTCCTGTAGAAGGGATCCCAGCGAAAGCCCAACACCTGAAACAGGGGGCTTGACACGTAAGATACCCTTAGAAGAATCTAGAATAGATTCTTCCTCTAACTCTTTATCTACTTCTAAGGTTACTTTCTTAAAACCATATAAGCTTGGTCATCAACAAAAACACGCTGCTAACGATTCAACGGCAGCGGCATGCGACCCCGACATAAGCAACCCAGGGCAAGTTCAGCCCGTCCCACCGCTCACCACCTTGCCGCCGCCGCAAATCGTGGTACAGTCGGCAAGCAACCTCACCGCTCCCCAGCAACATGATTCCCCACTCAGCTCCCTCCCACCCTGCGCAGAGCCGTACCGCCACCTGCTCGCCCAGTGGTGGGCCTCCCGCAGCTTCAGGCACCGAAGCCTCCAGCCTGATCAGCCTCTCGCCCAGGCCGACCTGGACGCCATCAGCCTCGCTCACGCTCACGGCGTCCTAGAGCCCTTCCTCGCACAAGCGGCCGCGGCCGGCTGGAAGTCTCTTGCCTATCGCGTCAAGATTCGCATCCAGCAGCTACAAGCAGGACCAGCAGCAGCCGCCGACTTTGATCGGCTCCGCTCCCAGTACCTCGCTGCTCCAAATCGCGTTCCTTGTCAATCTCTGCCCCGTGCGCAGAAAGAGCTCGCCCTCATCCTCAAAGAGGGCTACTCCATTGACCAGATCCTCGCCGCGCTCACCGCTGAAACGGCTGCGCAAGCCGCAAAGCTCAGCAAAGCTGAGTTCTGCCCTTCCATGCCAGACATCGCTCGATGGCTCAAGGAACGCCGCTTTGCTGCCTACATCCAGGCCCCAACCTCAGAGCCGCGCATCCTCTCCCCTGCTGACTTCACCCATGCCATAGACGAAGACGGTGAGCCCGATCCCTTCGCTTACTCCAACTACCTCGAAGCCTGCAAGCTTCAGGGCCTCATCTGATGACCATCTCCCCAGCACCAGCCAGCCTCCCAGCTCACAAGCGCCGACCATCCAAAGGCCCCGGCTTCACCATTCCCAATTACGCCTGTTGGGCCTGCGAAGACACCGGCATCGTCAGCAACGGTGATGGCCTTGTCAACGATTGGTTGCCTGACTACGACATCACGCCTGATGGCGTCATCCTCCCAGGCAGTGACCCGGCCTGCATCTGCCAATGCCTCGCCGCTTACCCATCCTCTAACCAGCCAGGCCGCGGCGGATTCAGAGACTCCGCAGGGCCACGCGCTGTTGAAACCCTCAACGGCCAACGCTTTGCTGGTGTCCAGTTCCCCCAGGCCGGCGTCCAGGCCCTGCACACCGAGCGCAAGCGGCTCGGCATGGCAGGCATCAAACACACCGCTCAGGCTGCTCGCCTGGCCGCGGCCGCCATGACCACTGCCTCTATCGGCAGCATCCTCCCCCCAACACCATGATCAACCTCCCGCTCATCCCCGGAAGCGTCAGCTGGGCTCGCAAGGCCGCCTGGCTGCAGCATCCCTGAGTTCACCGCATGGAACGCCGCAAACGCCGCGCTACGGCCCTCTGGTACTGGCGCACCGCCCCCAAAATCGCCGCATCCTGGCCGGAGTTCTGGCGGTTAATCAATGCCAACAACGGTGTGGTCCCATGAAGGCTTCCACACGCTTCCCTCTCCCGCCCATCGGCACCGCCATGGTCCTCGCACCAGCCGGCGACCACCTCGATCACCTCGATCACCTCGAGATCCATCACGTCAACGTCCAGGCACACCTCGGACGCTTCTTCATCGCGGGTGGCATCCGCTTTCACTCCGCTGACGATCGCCTCCAAGGCCCAGGGCCCGATGGATGGGCAAACTCCCACGCCGTTATCCATTGCCTGCCCCCAGGGGCCGACCTGGTGCCAACTGCAGCCATAATCTCCGCCGCCTCCTTCCAGCCGATGGCCGCGGCCATCGGACAACCAGAACCCACAGAGGCCTGGTAAATGATCCACTCCCTTCCCGCCTGGCTTCACAACCATCCCGTCATGCCAGACGGCCGCGGCTATGTGTCCACCGCTGGTGAGCCGATTCACCAAACCGCCCGGGAGATCCTGGCGACCATCCACCCGCATCACCGCCTACACGCTGAAAGGAACCTGATCGTGCTGCGCGCTTGCGTGGCCTATGCGACCAGCCGCTTTGATGCCGATCGGTCTGCTGGTGGCCTGTGGCAGCCGACAGCGGCACCATTCAGCGACCACCTGGAGGTGATCGAGCCGCTGCTTGCTCACGGGTTCTGGGATCAGCTCACCTGTCACGCGGCACCGATTCACCTGCGGCACCGCCGGCTGATGGTGGCCACCACCGCCGAGCTATTGGTCAAGTTCCGCAATGGCGGCGACCTGGGCATCGCCACCGTCCAGACGGCGCCGCGTGACCAGCTCAACCCGATCCACGTCGAGGCTGAGCTTGGTGCTGCCCTGGCCCTACTGGGTGACTCCTGGGGCTGGTTTCCGTCGAGATCATTCGTGATCTATGCCCGCCCAGGCAAGACCACGGTGGAGCTCGTTGGAGTGGATCAAGCAATCGGCCACTGGGTTGATGCGCTCGATTCCCGCCGGTGGCTCATCAAAAACCTGCAGCGCACCGAATGAACGACATGAAAGCCCCCGAATGGCTGGCCAGTTTCGCTGCCAGCGCCCGCCAACAGCTCAGCAGCGTGAGCTTCGCCCTGATCGCTGCTGATGCAACGGTCCGGGTCAAGCGCCGCCGCCTCCTTCGCCGTCCCACTGTTCCCCAACCATCACCCCAATGAAACGCTTCCTCCTGCTCCCCCTCCTGCTCGCCGTTGGCGCCCTGGCTCCTGCCTCTGCGCAGAGCCTCCAGCCAAATCCTCGCTCGATGTTCGAATACGCCAAAATGGGCGCCCTATGGCATGGCGGAAACTTCGCCAAGAAGGGCAAGTTTCGGTGGGCCTGCACGACCTACAGGCATCTGCTCTTCATTGAAGAGAGTGATAATCGCAGCACTGCCAGTGATCGAGCTACCACCAAACGACTGATCAGCAAGGTGTGCCGATGACTAATCGAGTTATTCAAACACCGCCCCGCGCTGCTCTCCCCTGAGCAGTTTCAATGGTGGCTAGAAACCGCCACAATCGAAGAACTTGAATCCTTTGCAAGATCAGCATGATCCCCGAACTTTTCGCCCCATTCGCCGCCACCGCAGTTATCACGCTGGCCGTCACCGAGACGGTCATCAAACCCATCTCAACCCGCCTGTTCAGGCGTTATGCCCCAGCCACGCTCGCCCTGTTTATGGCCAGGGCAGACGATCTGCTGTTCTGGGCAATTGAACACGACAAAACCCGCGATGAATACGAAGCAGCTTTATGCCTGTGGATGGAAGAACAAGTAGGGGATCAGTGGGGACCGCAGGATTGTGACCGCGCATTCGGCGGTGGCTACGACCCACGAATTGCCTTGGAGCATTGTTCCAGAACATAGCACCGAAAACCACACTGTTACCCAGGCTGTCCCTTATCTGCAACTCCAGACTTCTATCTACGGTGGCCGCTGGAAAGATGTTCCCATTGTCGAGCCTGAAGATGAAGAGGCGAGCTAATGACAACCAAACTTCTAAACGATTTAGCCAAGTGCGCAGTGCGCCGCGCCCATCTTTACGCTTACTCCCCTCGTTTCTGGCGTGAGGGCGCTGCTGCTTCCATTCTGTACGGCTTTTCTTGGCCTAAGGCTGAATTGCGGGGTATAGAAGAGTGACAGGGCAAGATGGTGTTGCCTGTCAGGCGAATGACACCTATTCCGCAACCCTCGAACACTCCACCAAACAAAAATCATGACCGACATCGACCTATCAAATTTTGTTGACCAACACGGTTTATTCAGGAAAGGACAGGCACCAAGGTTCCATAGTGAACGACAAGCCTGTGTCGTGTCGTCCGGTGAATACCCGAATATCTCAATCAGATCTTTTGTAGGTCTCTTAGGCATAAGCAGGTTCTCCGTATAAGGCGTTGCAGATACTCAAGCCAATCGCTCTGGCGAGGAGGGCGGGAACGGCATTGCCAACTTGTTCATATTGCTGAGTTGTTGTCCCTGTGAAATGGTGCCGGTCTGGAAAAGACTGAATCCGGGCTGCCTCACGAACGGAAAGAACCCTGTCTTCGGTGGCGTGAAAGAAACTACCCCAGTGCGGATCGCACTTGGTTAGCACTGTCGAGCATAAGGCGTCAGGATGGAGCCTACCATAACGCTTTGTATGGTCACTTCTTCGTGCTCGTTTCAATCCATCCGGCAACAGCTCAAACGGGATGTCTCTCCAGCTTCCCCCTTGGGGGATGTGCTTGAGACGCTCTAGGTTTATGGGTGCCAGTCGGTTGCAGACATGGCTGGTAATTGAGTCTGAACGATGTCGCAGATACTTTTCGTAATCGGATCTTGGAGGTTCTGCATAGTCGAAAACTCCTGATGATTCCTTTGGAGTAATACAGGGCAAACCTGCAAGTGCTAGACCTACGGTGTTGGCAGGTTTCAGTGGTTTATCAAACAATGGCATTGGGACCAGGCAAAGCTCCTTTGCCCCTGTGAAGTTGGTGTTTGCCACCGCATCATATTCAGGATGAGGAAATGCTATTGGTCTGCAATCTCTGGTCGCAAGGAATATGGTCCGGAATCGCATCTGGGGAACGCCGTAGTGTCCTGCAAATAGGATACGGTGATCGACACGATACCCCAGCGCCTCAAGTTCCTTATATATTTGCTCAACCACAGTGCCCTTGCACATGGAAACAATACCTGTAACATTTTCGATCAGTATGCTCTTGGGGCGAAAAACTCCTGCGGCTCTGACAAATTCCTTAAAGAGATGGTTCCGGTCATCATCAAGGGAGCGAATCGGTGCATTGATGGAAAAACCCTGACATGGTGGACCGCCAGCGAGGAGGTCGAGCTCACCGGTCCGTAGGCCAGACGTTTCTAGAAACGTCTGGTTTGATACTTCACGGATATCATCAACGATGACGGTTGTATCGGGGTGGTTGAGCTTGTAAGTCTCTGCATACTGAGGGATATGTTCATTCGCCAATATGGGCTCAAATCCTGCCATTTGGAGGCCACAAGAAAGCCCACCAGCCCCCGCAAAAAGATCCACCAGAGTGGGCCTGTTGGTTTTGTCTTTATACATCAGCTTTGATTATCATTTTTGCGATAGAGAAGCAAGGTTGTTTTCTCCAGCCTAACGAATTAGATTAGGCGCGGGACGCAGACGCCCGCCCTGACAAAAACAGCTAATCCCGTCGCCTGCATCTTCTTGTTATCGTTGATTTTTAGTTATGAAAGACCCGAACCATGAAACCCGAAGCACTAAATGAGCTGGCACTATTCGCAGGCGCTGGAGGAGGCATTCTCGGCGGCAAACTTCTCGGATGGCGGACAGTCTGCGCCGTCGAAATCGAAGCAGCGGCAAGGGAAGTCCTCATCGCAAGGCAAGACGACGGGAGTCTCGAACCCTTCCCTGTGTGGGACGATGTGCAGACCTTCGACGGAAAACCATGGGCTGGAATTGTGGATGTCGTCTCTGGCGGCTTCCCGTGCCAAGACATATCCGCAGCAGGAAAAGGCGCCGGGATCGAAGGTGAGCGTTCTGGACTCTGGGGATCAATGGCTAGGATCATTCGCGAAGTGGGACCGCGATTCGTGTTCGTGGAAAACTCACCAGTTCTCACTTCTCGGGGGCTTGGAGTCGTATTGCGAGACCTGGCCAAGATGGGGTATGATGCGAGATGGGGCGTGCTGGGAGCTGTCCATGCCGGCGCACCTCACAAGCGAGAAAGAATCTGGATCGTGGCCCACAATCCGAAGCTCGGACGGGGAACGCGGCGGGAGGGGCGATTTGATCCAAGCAGTGAGGGGGAACGAAAACAGTCACTTCCGGCTATGGCAAACGCCAGTGGCGGACGATGCAGTGAACCGCGAAGCGGGGAAAATCAACAGCAGAGGAGAGCCGAAGCTGTCGGCACAAGTGAAGCTGTGGCCGACTCCACTCACGCAAGTTGGTGGCAGTCTGAACCCGCCGTGGGTCGAGTGGCTCATGGGGTGGCCGCTCGGGTGGACCGACTCCGCGCACTCGGCAACGGACAGGTTCCGGCAGTGGTGCGCCTCGCATGGAATCTCTTACGATAACGCATGAGTTCACCGATCCATAGCGAGGAACGAGCGGAGGATTCGGTGCAACGCCTTGTTCTGTCCGATTCGGTGGAACTGTGGCTGGGCGATTGTCGGGAGATTGCGCCGAATCTTTCTGGCGTGGATTTACTGTTTGCAGATCCGCCCTATG
>Ga0208902_1000780_pt1 | contig 15917 bp, 19 predicted proteins | sample AntAceMetag02UKH_FD_184767 | JGI IMG/M metagenome (GOLD analysis project Ga0208902, IMG submission 184767) | Saline lake microbial communities from Ace Lake, Antarctica - Antarctic Ace Lake Metagenome 02UKH (SPAdes) (version 2) | ecosystem: Environmental > Aquatic > Non-marine Saline and...
AAAGGCACAAATGTGCATCAAAAATCCTTCTCCTTACTCTATTTAAAGAGTACCACAATGTAGTCACATTGTCAAACAGAATTTGCAAATGAATCTTAGCACTATCCATTTAACCCATTCAATGTATGCTTAATAAATACATATAGGTCAACAGCCTCTCTCCATACCAAAAGTTTCCGAAACCCCCGATTCAAATTCCTGTTCCTCTCCAAAATCCCCTCATCCATTACTCTACCACCCTATAGCACCCAAATATTTTCATCCTCCCATCCTAATCATCCAATCATCCAATCATCCAAATCATCCACCCATCCAAATTCATCCTATTTTTTCTCCACCTTCTGACTTCCGCCCTCTAACCTCCAACTTCTGACTTCTGACCTCTTTCCTCTCCCCCTCTCAACTATAAGCTTAGAATTATGCCCCCATATGGCTATTAAAAAGGGAGTTGACCCCTTTATTTCACCTTTCGATAATGAAGTTCCTCCTTTAAGTTCAAAATCAAAACTACCTTGTTGTAAACCATACAAAACATGCATGATCCAGTAATCTTTTTCTATCAAGCTGCTATCAATGCCTTTTTCATGTTCTACAGCTCGTAGAAGTTGTTGAAACTCAGGATGATTATGAAGATAATCAGACATGTGCTAAAGATTCCTCCGACATCCATTGAAAAAACAAAGTTTTTGCTCTTTCCCCCGCATACGCATTAACAGCTCTCTTCATCTGTGCTTCAGGTTCTTCCAAAACTTTTTCTTTAATCTTTCTCAAAACATCTTCCCTTTCTTCCGCTAATTCATTTAAATTATTCAAAAGGTCAACAAACAAAAATTCTCTCGACAAATCTTTAGGAAATTTATGCTTTAAACGAAAATCAAACACTTTTCCTCCCAGCATAAACAATCCATGCCGTTTATGATTATAAACAACTTTTTTATTGTACAGCTGTGTTGTTCCAACTCCTAATGAATTATAAAGATTAGGTGAATTTAAAAGAAATTCGCTACTTTTCAAGAAAGCACGCACAAGCTTTTCATCTTCCGGCGGCACACTTCCAAAAGATGCTTTTACTGGATAATAATACAATCCTTGTGACAACTTTTGCAGAGTTTTCTCTTCAACAAGTTGCTTTAAATGCCTATCCACAGCATTTGACCATTGTGTAAGGCCACTTCTACGATAAACCTGACCTGGTTTTAAATGTTTTTTTAGCTCTTCAAGTGCTTTCATTTTGCCCCCTCTCACACTACAAGTATAAAACATTTTCCGCCAAATTGCAAGTTTTTTAATTTAAATTTCATGCACTTATGAAGATTTTTTACGATTATCGCCACGGCTGGTTATATGATAAAAACAGTTTTCGCCTTGAAATCTATAAGGACGAGCTATGGTGGTATCTTCAAGGCCTGGCCCCGTTATTCTTCTTAAAAAAGGGAGTTAACCCCTTTATTTACCTGGCTAATTCACTAGCAGGCTTATCGCCGGCATTCAGCAGCCTAACTGCTTCCATTTTAAACTCTTTTGGATATCTCTTCCCCTTTTTTCCATCGGACACCTCCTTCGGGTATTGTACCCGCTTTTCAGTGTCCGTCAAACCCGGGATAGCTCAGTCTGACCCCGTTATTCTTCTCTTTGATAAATCTATTATGTCTTGTGTATATTTCTGTAATAATCTGGCTATTTTTTTATTTTTATTGTAAAATCCCTTCCTTTTTTCTAACTCTAAGAACTCGAATATCTTTAGAATGTCCTCGCTTTCTAGATTAGGCTTAAAAAAGGCCATATTAGAAACATTCCGCCGTTTAAACATATCATCCTTCACAAACAATTTTAATGAGCTATTAGCATTCGTTAAAGAAACCTTTGATAATCTGGCTATCTCCCTAAGGTGTATCTCCTTAAAAAGATTCTTTATAAAAACTTCCAATATCTTTCTTCTTCCAATAGGTATTAACATACTCTTTTCTCCGGTCCTACTGCATAGAACAACTGTCCTATAGCATAGAACGTTAAGCTCTTTTTATCAATATCTTTTATAAAACTTTCCCATTTTTTGCGCAACTTTTTTTTAATGAAACACGCAGGTTCTCCCTTCGCTATTCTATCCCCCAATCTCCGACCTCTAATCTTCAACCTCTATCTTCCGTCAATAATGTTTCCCCCTGCTTAACTCGCAAAGTCAAGAATATCAAGTTTTTCATCATCCTGATAAAAGACCGGCCTCAATTCAATATTAGGATAACTCTTAACAAAACTTTTATATCTTTTTTTGTAAAAAGAATTTTTATTCATTTTTGCCTCAAAAGCATATCTTTCGTCAACAACAAAATCAACTTCTATTTTATCTTGTGTTCTCCAATAATTAATATTAGATACCCCCAATTTTACAAATTCCGTAAAAAGGCTGTTCTCTAATGCTGCCCCCTTATCCACCCTATCCGTTAAAGCCTCATAAGAATTTATAAGAGAATTTCTATAACCGTTATCTAAAAAATACACCTTGGGCATTTTAGTTAATTCTTTCCGGACATTTCTAAAAAAAGGCCTGCAAAGCCTGATAATGTATGACTTCTGCAAAACATATATATACTTCAAAACAGTATCATTAGAAATATCCAAAGTATTAGCTAACTCTTGAGCATTAACCAACTGGCCAACCTGTGAAGCAAGAATTTTTACTAACATATAAAATTTTGTTTCATTACTGATTCCTGCCTCATGTATATCTTTCTTTAAAAAACTCTGGTAAAGTTCCAATAGCAGATATTTCTTTTCTTTTACCTCTTCCTCAAGAACAACTTTTGGATATCCGCCATAAATATTATAATCGCGCCAAAAGAGTAAAAGCTTCCTATGTTCCGGAACCAATACATTCAATTTTCTTTTATCCTCAAAATAATTATGCATACTTACTTTTTCAGAAAGCGCCTTTTCTCCTTTAGCCAGAAGAAATTCCGAGAAAGAAAAAGGATACAACTCAATTATCTTCTTTCTTCCGGCCAAAGAATCCTTAAACTTCTTATCTAAATAAAATGCCGACGAACCTGAAACAACGCACTTTATATTTTTATTATATAAATCATACATATATTTAAGAAAGTTTGTCGGGTTATCCAAATATTGAATTTCATCCAACAAAAGAAAAAGCCTCTTGCTGTTTTTAGGAATATAATTAAAAATGTTTTCCGGATGTTGATTTAAGACTGCTAATAAAGCCGGATCTTCCAGGGTAAACATAAAAACAGATTGTTTGTCTTTCTCTAAATATGCGTACAATTTCTTTAAAATGGTTGTCTTCCCAACCTGTCTTGCGCCAATAAGCAACAAAATATCATCTTTTTGCAGATTTCTAATAATCCCTACACTTACCCGTCGTTTAATCATATATTAATAATACCACGGAATAATATCCTGTCAATAGACAATTATCCAATATTATTCTATTATCAATAGACAAATTAGCTTTGCCAAAATGAGGTTATCTATCCCTTAAGAAAAAGAAAAGAAAAGAAAGTTGATTCCTCTTCCTCTCATCCATTTTTTTATCCATCCTATTCATCCACCCATCCAAATCATCCAAAACCCAAAAGGTTTCATCCATTCATCCAAAAATCAATGCCTAACCCCCTCCCTCCTAATAACCTTCCAAAACGTCCTAAACAATATCCCAAGATCAAAAAGAAACGACCTATTTCTCAAATAATATTCATCAAATTCAACCTTTACCGGAATAGGTAATTCATCCCTGTTATCTACTTATATCTATCCGGTAATTCCCGGAATATTTTTTAACCTATCAGTCAAGGAAAATGACTCTGACCTCTTTTTTCATATTCTTCAAAAAGTCAAGGCTTAAAAGGTGCTTTTCCACGAAAAAACCAAGGCTTAACCCAAATAATGCAGTTAGCATTATTTGCCCGAAGGGCCGATCCCAGATTTTCCTTGCCTGCGGCCAGAAAATCTGGCCTGTGCCCTTTAGGGTAAAAGGTCAGGGTTACCTAAGGGAAAAATGCTATGCACTTTTTAGTACAATTTCTATTCGACGTAATCCTTTGATTTGCCGAGTGTTATAGACAAATGACTTTTCTAACGGCATTTTCCCGGTTAAAAAGTATTTTGATAAATAGTTTTGTTCTAATTTTCAAAAAAAAGCGCAATATCTTAATTGCGCCTTAATCCAACCCCCAATCATCCAAATCATCAAATCATCCTAGAATGTAAAAAAATCAATGATAGATGTGAACTTTTTTGCACAAAAATCAACCATAGATTGATATATTTTTGCATAAAAATCAATGATAACTACCATTTTCATTCTCCCCCTAAACCCACTCCAATCATCCACCCATCCAATTCATCCCATTCATCCCATTCATCCAAATTCATCCATTCATCCTATTTTTTCTCCACTTTCTGCCTTCCGCCCTCTGACCTCTGACTTCTGACTTCTACCTTCCGCCCTCTGACCTCTGACCTCTGACTTCTGACTTCTACCTTCCGCCCTCTACCCCCTCCGCCCTGTCAACTATAAACTTAGAATCATTCCCCCATATAGCTATTAAAAAGGAAGTTGACCCCTTTATCTATCTTTTTTCTTTAATCGCTAAGCTGATAATTTTATCAAGATGGTCCGCCAAAAATATCGGAATATTAATAAGATTATTATCTTTTTTAAGATTCTTTAGCGAGAATCTCACTCGTATCGACGGAGCATACTTTTGATTGTACAAGGTGAAACTCTTGCCTCGCACATTTTCATCAGACTTAACTTCTATAGGAATAATGTCGTTACCACGCTGAATAGTAAAATCGACCTCGGCTGTCGCTCCGGAGGACCAGTATCTCGGTAAACCTTCATATTGAGCTACAACGCTTTGTAAAATATAGTTCTCGGAAAGCGCCCCCTTAAACTCCGTAAACAACCTATTACCTTCGCTAAAAGATACCGGATCGAGAAATGCAAGCCGGCGCAAAAGTCCAACATCAGCCACATAGAGTTTAAACGCGTCCAGGTCATCATAGGCTGATACAGGAAGGTGCGGCTTTGTATTTCGATATATTTTGTACCCAAACCCGGCATTGCAAAGCCATGTCAGGGCATCTTCATATTCTCTTGCTCTTGCTCCTTTTTTAACCGCCCGATACACAAACTTCTTATTCTCTTTTGAAAGCTGCGATGGAATCGACGACCAAACCAACCCCAGCTTGGCAATATTCTTTATTTGGGCGTGTTTTGAAAAATCAAGTTCGTATGCATCTAATATATCTCGCAATACTTTTTGCACCCGTGCAACATCCCTTTCTTCAATCCAGACGCGCACTGATTCCGGCATACCTCCGGTGATAAAATACATCTTTAATTTTTCATATAACGGATTAAAAAAAATATCTGGGATCGGATCTAAGCCATCAATATTATCAATATATTGGACAACTTTTTCTTCTCCCAATGCCCACAGGAACTCTGTAAACGTCATCGGATATATCGATAGAAACTCAACTTTTCCAACAGGAAACGACGCCGGTTTTGAAATTTTGATCCCCAATAACGACCCTGCACAAGCAATATGATATTCCGGCGCGGTTTCACAAAAATATTTCAACGTATTAAGCGCCGCGTTACATTCCTGAATTTCATCAAAAATAATAAGTGTCCTTCCCGGAAAAATCGGAGACCCATTGATTAAATCAAGATTTTTAAGAATTCTTTGGACATCTTTGGTTGTTTCGAAATATTGTTTTAATTCGCCTTGCTCATCAAAATTAAAATAAGCCGTATTTTCGTAATATTTTTTACCAAATTCCTTTAACAACCACGTCTTTCCAACCTGACGAACACCCTTTAAAATAAGAGGTTTTCTTTGTTCCGATTTCTTCCATGAAATCAACTTATCCATTGCTATTCGCTTCATATCCACCTTTTGGTTTGTTTTATGTGATTAAAATCACACTTATCTAACAAAATCATACACTAAATACAGAAAAATGCAAGTTTTTAAAATTATCATAAAATTCCCTTACAGATTAGATTATAGCCTTAACAACAAAAAAGACGCAATATCCCAATCGCGCCTCTATATCATTCCGTATAGTCTATTTTATATATTTTTATTGTACAAATACCAGATATCAAACATCAGATATCAAACGATTTTTTAACAAAAAAGAAGTTGGATTATTAAGCATGGAACCTAACATCGCTCCAATTTCCTTGCACTGCTTCGTAAAATGATTGTAATCGACAATAGATAAGTACCCGCAATCCATGGCAAAATCAAGCCATGTATTCGTTTCACTATTCTCTCCATCCACATCTGTCAACTTGCTAACAAAATGGGCAGCATATCGTCTTTTCGCCCAAGCTTCGCGTAAGTTTGCGCACACTGAACGAGACGACCTCCGAATTTGATCCGTAAGTGAATATTTCTCATCAGATGGCCATTTTTTACTAACTTTAAATATATCTATTGCCAATGCATAAGCCTTTTTATAAACCCTCAAGTCCTTTGCAGATTTTATCTGTTTCGTCTCCATACTCTCTCCCTCTCCTTTACCCTCTTCTCTCACTGACCTCCGACCTCTTCTCTCTCCCCTTCTCTCACTGACATCTGACATCCGACTTCTGACCTCTTCTCTCTCCCCGCCCTGTCATCAATGCCTAACCCCTTCCCTCCTAATAACCTTCACAAATGTCTTCAATAAAATTTTAAAATCAAAAAACAGCGATCTATTCTTTAAATAATATTCGTCAAATTCAACCTTTATTGGAATCGGTAATTCGTCCCTTCCATTAACTTGTGCCCATCCGGTAATTCCCGGGATAATTTTATCTATTCCTTTGCTGGTTCTTAGCTTAATCAAATCATCTTGATTGTATAAAGCCGGACGCGGCCCGACCAGACTCATTTGTCCCATCAAAACATTCCAGAGCTGTGTAAATTCATACAGTTTATACCAGCGAATCAAATGACCAACTCCGGTAATATGCATATCACCGGCGACGGTTGAATTAACACCGCTTTTATCCGCGTCCGCAATCATGGAACGTAATTTAACCATCCCAAAGTTTTTTCCATAACGATCAACACACGGAGTAACATAAAAAGGAAAACGAAAATCCTGAATCCAAACAAAAAACATGAAGACCAACAACACCGGCGACATTATCATTAATCCAACCAGCGAAGAAACCATGTCAAAAAGACGCTTCATACACCTTCTCCTCAAACATCAACAAATTGCACAGACAAACACAAACCAGAAAGTCCGTTCCATCTCTTTTTCTTGATATCGCAGCCTTCATATCTTCACCCATCATTTGTTTTATTACTCCGGCAATAACATAAATCAAAACCGTCATTCCCGCGAAAGTAGGAACCCAGAGTTTGCCTGGATGCCGGATCAAGTCCGGCATGACATTTGACATGTTCAATTGCCGTAGTAATATTTCTTAGAAATTCGTGTAATCAGTGGATACTCATAGCTTGAATACGATTACAGATCGACTCGGCATCAAGGCCATAACGCTTCCGCAAATATTGTTGCGACCCTACAATGCTTGAAAACCCGGCCTCCAAACCAATGCGCAAAAAAGCTCTCGGCAAAACCCCATTATCCAGCAACGTTTCCGCAACAGCTCCCCCAAGCCCGCCATAAATTGTGTGCTCTTCAACAGTTATAATCACGCCAACATCCCGGCAAACCTGTAAGATCGTCTCTCTGTCAAGCGGCTTTATAGTGTGCATACTCACAATTCTGGCGCTAATGCCTCTTCCCTCCAATAGCTCAGCCGCCTGCCATACTTCCTCCAATATGCCACCTGTAACAATAATAGCACAATCATTACCCTCTCGAAGAACTCGTGCTTTCCCAATCTTAAACTTATCCTCCTTATCCAACGGTGCATCATCACCCGCAGATTTATCAAGGCGAAAATAACATGTGCCCGGCGTGTTAACGATTGCATCGGTAGCTTCCATTGTCTCCCAGCAGCCGCATGGAGATACCACTGTTATATCCGGCAAACTGCGCATAATGGCCAGATCCTCTGTGGCATGATGAGAAATCCCCAAAGCTCCATAACTAAAACCACCGCCAATAGAGACCACCTTCACATTTGCCCCATGATAACATGCATCATTGCGTATCTGCTCCAGGCAACGCAAGGTCGGAAAATTTGCGATAGAATAAGTAAAAACAATACGACCTTCCATGGCCATACCCGTAGCAATGCCGGTCATGTTCTGTTCTGCAACCCCAGCATTGATGAATTGCTCGGGAAACCGCCGCCGGTATTCATCAAAAACTCTGAAGCCAAGATCCCCGGTAACAAGCATAATCCTAGAATCATGCTCCGCAAGTTCACTCAACCTCTTTATAAAATGATCTCTCATGAAGCAGACTCCAATTCCTTCAAAGCCATCTCAAACTCCTCACCCTTAGCACAACGATAATGCCAGAGAACAGCATTCTCTTCCATAAAGGAGACCCCCCTTCCTTTTATAGTATGGGCAATAATAACCGTTGGTTTGTCTTTGTTTGCAGGCAGATCTTTTAATGCATTCTTAATTCCGGCATGATCATGACCATTAACCTCGCGCACTTGCCAGCCAAAGCTTTTCCACTTATCAGTAAACGGTTCAAGATCAAGGGTTTTTGCGACAGATGCCAGCGCCTGATATTTGTTATAATCAATGATGGCAATCAGGTTGTCGAGCTTATAATGAGCGGCAAATAAAATCGCCTCCCAATTCGATCCCTCATCACATTCGCCATCGGAGAGCAAAACAAAAACCCGATGCGTTTTCTCTGATAATTTAGCATCGAGCGCTATCCCTACTCCAATACTTAACCCATGCCCAAGACTCCCTGTTGACAATTCAACTCCCAGAATACCTTTATGGCTAACGTGCCCGCTTAAATCTGATCCATCCTGATAATAAGTGTTCAATTTCTCCACAGGAAAAAAGCCGATTTCAGCAAGAGCTGCATACACAGCAGCCCCGGCATGCCCCTTGCTGAGAATAAACCGATCCCGGTCAGGTTTGTGGGGATTAGCAGGATCCACATTGAGAAAACCGCCATAAAGCACTGCCAGAATATCAGCTATACTTAATGCCGCGCCAATATGGGAACTCCCCCCACGACTCGTCATCTTCAAGGCATGAATGCGTATTTGTTTTGCAAGTTCTATTGTATCCATAAATGCTACGAATCAAGACAATTTATAATTTTGTGTAAGTTCTTAAAGTTAAAGATCTGACAGCTCGCACAATTTTACACGATGTTCCTCAACCAGTTCCCAGTTTAATGCGCCGAAATTATCCATCAATTGCCCCGGCCGCTTAATCCCGGTCAATGCAACCGAAAATGGAACTTGGTCAAGAATCCAACGAATTGCCAACTGCGACAATGTCTTGCTTTTGTAATAGGGCAATATACTTCGCATATAGTCAACAATACGCAAATTGTGCGCTAATTTTTCACCATGAAAATTGGCATATACTTCCTGCCTGCGCCTGTCAGTTTCAGAAAAAGTTGTGTTTTGGTCGTATTTCCCACTCAAAATGCCCTGCCCCAAACTTCCCCACGATAAAAAACAAAGCCTTAATTTCTTCTGATTCGCATAGACAACAGGTTCAAACACACGGTTTGCAAGGCTGTATTCAAAACTAAAAGATGCCAGTCCATCAACAGGTTGTGTTACCCCATGATCGTGCAGATCAATATTTGTAACACCAAAAGCCCGAATCTTGCCAGACTTTCTCAATGACTGCAACGCACATAATGTCTCATCAATCGGTGTTTTCTTGTCCAAATAATGCAATTGATACAGGTCGATGTAATCGGTCCCAAGCCGAGATAAGCTTTCGTCAACAGCCCGGTTAATCCATTTCCTGGAATTATCAAAAAAAGTCTGGTTATTTTCTATGCGCACTCCAAACTTTGTAGCGATGATGACTGATTCTCGTTTACCTTTCAGAGCTTTCCCCAACACAAATTCCGACACTCCCAACCCGTAAACGTCTGCTGTATCAAAAAACGTAACGCCGCAGTCCAGCGCAATATGCACTGCTTTGATCAACTCATGCTCATCAGTAGCACCCCAGTCATGCTGGCCCATGGGACAGCATCCAAAACCGATTCGCGACACTTTCAAATCAAGGACAGGAAAATCAACGTATTCCGGCTGCACAATCATAATGCTTTCCTAAAAATCAAACAGAGAGTCTGCAAAATAATCTTGATATCGCCAGAAAATGTACGTTCCCTCACATATCTTATACGAAGTCCATTCTTCCTGGCAAGAACCGTCTCCTCAAAAACACGATCAGCATCTCCAGCCCCAACAACCTCATCAAGGGCGCTAAACTTCATTGAGCTATAGTCGGTAATCCCGGGACGCACGCTCAAGATTACAAGTTCTTCACCTTTGTATAAACCAGTATATTGAGCCAATTCCGGCCTCGGCCCCACAATACTCATGTCACCTTTGATTACATTTAACACTTGTGGCAACTCATCCAGTTTATATTTCCTCAGAAATTTACCAAGACGGGTAATACGGGAATCTTTCAACGCAGTAGTTCCTCCACCAATCTTTTCTGCATCAACTACCATTGTGCGAAACTTGAATATCCTGAACGGCCTGCCTCCCAAGCCAGTGCGCCAACCACGATAAAAAACTGGTCCTGGAGAATCAACTTTTATACTTATTGCAATAATTATAAAAAAGGGGGTAAAAAACGGAAGCCATATCAAGCAAACAATAACATCAAAAATTCGTTTAAATTTACGAAACATTTTCATTCGTTCCTTTCAAGACCATTTTTTGATCCATCACACTTCTTGAAATAACAACCACCCCGCCCATCTGGTACTAATTCAATCTCATTCTTTTGCTTCTCTAAAAATTCTGTAACTGCTCTTTCGGAACCATAGCATGTTGCATAATCATCTATTATAACAAAACCTCCGTCAGACACATTATCATATAGGTTTTTTAGACAACACATCGTTGACTTATACCAATCACCATCAAGCCTGAGAACAGCTATTGGACCAATCTTGGCTTTATATGTGGGTAACGTGTCTTGAAACCATCCTTTAACTATTCTAGCTCTATTCGGAGAAATTTGACATTTATTAAAAATAAGCTCGCTCACTTGTTCTTCCTTCCCCACAAGCATCCCTTCTCGCAAAGGCCCAATCATTTCTCCTGCACGCCCATCATTAAAATCTTCATCCGTTGGCTTAGGAAGGCCTTCAAATGAATCAAAAAGCCAAATACTTCTATCCCCACCAAAATATTTTGAAGCAATAGCCATCATTGCACCACAGCCTCCCTTAGCCACCCCACATTCAACAAGAGCCCCATTAACTTTTTTTTCCTCAACCATAGAAACTACCTTAAATGTTGAAGTTAAAGCTAAAGGTCCCCCCATTGTATACGGTAACAATTTATCTACGAATTTTATCATCTTGATTTCATCTTTTTCCGATCGTTTATAGATGAATGATAAAAAAAATTTACTTTTCCAAAAAACTCTATGCACCATCCATAAAAGCCTACGCCCAACACTATAAAAAAAATTATAAATTGCTTTTGGAAAAATCTTATAAAATACTTTTAATATTTTCTGTACACCTCGCATGAATAAAGATCTTCTATATTCAATATTTTTCATATATTATTTTTCTTAATTACTCCTTCTCTTCACTATATATTCAATATGGTTAACATATTTTTCATATATTTTATCTGCATTTCCATATTTATTAAAAAAATTCATACTGCTTATCGACATATTATTGCATAAATTATGATCAAAGGCTAATCGCTCTATACAATTAAATAACCCATTTAAATCACCGGGAGAATAATTTAAACCAAAATTATACTGCTCTATCAAATTAGCCATCTCGCCCTCTAGTGAACTTATGATAGGAAGACCTGCTGATAAATATTCAAAAGGTTTATTGGGTATAGCATTTTTAACACTTCGACAAGGAACCATCCCAACATAACCCATCTTTAAAAGAGCGTTAATTTCATTTTTCCCTATCCACCCAGGCAATATTACATTATCCAAACCTAAAGCTTTTTCACTAATTAGGCCAAATTTTTCACCTGTACCCGCAAGCACAAAACAAATATCTATTTTACCTAATCTATCAAAACGTTTAGCTGCTTCCAAAATAAGATCCAATTCATAAGAAACTCCAAAGGTCCCAATAAAAATAAATATTTTTTTCTTTTCTATCTTTTTTAACCAAGCGAAAGCTTCTTTCTTTTTAGATAAGTTTACAACCTTATCTGAAGATGCCTTGTATCCAAGATAAAACACTTTATCAAGCAAGCTTTGCGATCTTCCAATTTTATCAAGCCCCCATTGGAGAATACCTTTTGATATAGCAATTAAGGCATCAGCGTTCTTCAATAAAAAAAACAATCGTGCAAAATCAAAAGTTAAAAACATCCTCACTAACTTATAAAAAATAGGGTTCTTAATTCCCCCAAGAAAAGTCTCCGGCCAAAGATCTCTAATATCAACTAAAAATGGAATACTATTTCTATAAGCAAACTGCGCTGCTTCATATGCTAACAAATGATCTGGCATTGCGGCTACTATAATATCGGGTTTAGGAAATTTATTCGCTTGAAAACGGAACTTAAGTGCCATGATTTTATAATTCAAATAGCGGGTCAAAGTAATATTTTTATAATACCTACACCCTTTAAGAACACGAATGATATATTCTTTAGAAATATCAAAATTTTTATCCTTTTTTGAAACCATTTCTTTTTGTTGATGTTCAAACGCGCTCGCCCACCAAAAAATATTGTGCCCCCGTTCCAACAATTTATCTGCTAAAATAGCCGTACGCATCTTCCGAACACCACTACGTATCGGAAGGGATTCGCCTGTCTGAATGAGCCAAATATTCATCAGTTACCCATTATCCTGCATTTCTATCCCATGTATGAAAGTTCTTTGCCTTCTATTTCCCAATTATATTTTCCTAAAACTGCTTTGATTGCCGGCTACTTTAAGGCCTCATTTCACATATACAAATGAGCTTTTATTAGAATTTATCTTGCATAATCAAGCATCGATTGATAAATTGATGCAAGTTGGACTTTCTGTTCTTCTAAAGATATATCTTGAATAAAATCACGGCCATTCGATCTCTTATCTATTTCAAAAATCTCTATTATACCCTGCCCTATTTTGCTAGGATCTCGTTTTACAATTTTTGATGGCCACACACCAACTAAACGATTTCTCACATCTCCAACATCTACAGAGACAACAGGACAATTGCATGATAACGCTTCTTGAACCACAGTAGGTGAACCTTCATTATCACTTGTCAACAACAAACAATCAGCAGCATTGTAATAATAAGGCATCTCATCAGGCTCTATGTTTCCGTCGAGCTTGATAAAGCAAATATGTTGGTATTTTGTCATAACGAAATCAATAGCTTCCTCGGCTAAATCGAGCCGCTTCCCCAATGGGGACTTCCCTACATTAAAAAGTACAATTCTATCAGTTAAACTCAAGCCCAACCGTTCTCTGGCAGATTGAACCTCTAAAGGTTTAAAAAGAAAAGGATCAACTCCTGTAGGCATAACAATAGCTCTATTTTTTCTCCACCAAAGACGACCTTTCACCTCTTGACTAACACATATGATATATTGAGCACGCAATGTCGACAATTGGGATAATAAATGTTTAACCCAAACTAAAAAAGCATTTTGCCCTGATATTGGATTAAGATCACTACCACGAAAAGTAATAAGTAATGGTCTGTTAGTAGTTAGTGCGCAAAAAAATGATGTCACCGTTCCATACTGAGCATGAACAATATCTGGTTTAAATACAGTTAATTTTTTCCAGAAAACGATCATATCATAAAACAAACTCTTTAAAGAAGTACGTGACTTTAACACAAAGATATCCACATCGATTACCGATGTTTTCACACTATTCATCTGCCTATATGAAAATACCATGGAATTTTTCTTCCCTCCATTAGGAATAACCGCAAGAATTTTTATTTTCTTCTTGCCCGGTACGCTTTCATGAAAGGAAATCACTTTTTTGCTCCTTCTTTTCCAAACTTAGTATACAGACACTTACAAATTTCACTCATTTCCATTATCCTAAGGGCTCTTTTTGTCCAACAATTATCACGTTCTTTGTATCTACAAAACAATCGTCCTTGGTAATTCTCATATTATATAGAGCCTTTATTTTTGCACTTGCCTCGACATGTATTTTTAATATCTTTTTTTGCAATTTTTTATCAAGGCCTGAATTTATTAGCCAATTTTTAATGCTGAAATTTCTCATTGTGTATACTTCAGATCTTATTTTAGAAAAACTATTACGCTTGAAAAGTTTCTTCAGTTGGCTTTCTGTAAAAGTTCGCCTTTTTTCTTTAAAGCTAAACATATAAGAATACCAATCGACGACATCTTTATCTTCTGAAGGCGGCACACCCTCAGCTATTGTCAAAATGCCTTTAAACTTCAGCATATCGTAACACCTTAATAATGCCCTGTCCAAGTTGTCTAAAACGTGATGAAAAACCATCCTAGCAATAATCTTGTCAAAAGCATTATTAGCAAATATTAAATCAGATATATCCCACTTTATAACCGAAAATCCTTGCCATTTTCCTTTATCTAGCATAGAGTCGGATGTATCGAGTCCGACAACATGCTTTGCGTATGGCTTTACTGCCTTCGCAACTGCACCTGTACCCGTACCTACATCTAAAACGACATCTTTTTTCTTCAAACGACTTGCTTGAATAATGTGCTGTAAATATGACTTGTCTTTTGTCCAATACAATTTATCATATTTTGCTGACCGTATGTTCCAGAAAGTTTTATAATTCATTCTTCTTAGCTCCTTTTTTTATGTTAAGAGTTACTACTTTCCAGCCTTAATATATTCGTCTTTCGCTTTTATATTTTCCCTCTTAAGACTTAATGAGTCTAAAATAATCACAAATAAAAATAGTAAGCTTATAGGGATAAGAAAATTCAAAATAATACTCGTTTTAATGAAAGCTACAAATCCATATCCTACAACAAATCTAAGCAATTCTACAAAAAAATAACTATATAGAAATAGTCCAGCAGCGCCACCAATCATTTCAAAAGTTTTATTAAGCCATTCAAACAAAATACCAAATAAAAAAAAGGTTATAAAGATGCCTATGGCACCGAAAAATAAATATCCAAAACCTAGGATATGAAACGTTTTACCAGCGCCAGCCTTAAAAAGTTCTGGTTCAAATGTTTTGACGTACCACTTATTGTAAGGTAAAGGGCGTTCAGGATATATTGGTGTTGGAATAAGCAAGCTAAAGTCTTTTACATAAGCAGCGTAATCAAAATCGAAATTTTGGGGGATATTTTTAACTACAGTTATAAAAGTGGAAAACGGTGTATTAAAACTACTCCACCCCCACATTAAATCTGTAAAATTCATGTTTTTTACATTCAAGGAATATTCATATAATTTTTTGATATTCTCTGTAAATGTTTTACCGCTTCTAGCATACCTTATACCACCTGATAATAAAAAAGTTAGGAAAAAAGATAAAACAAATATCGCTAACAGCTGCTTCCTTCGCAAATAAGGTTTGAAAGATAATAACAAACAGACAAATAAGCTGATAATCCAAATTCTATGACCTCCGATAATTGAAAGAACTATCAATAAAATAAGTAAATAGCTTAAAAACGAAAGCTTTCGACATTTCCTTAAATCTCCTGGTATAATTCTCACACTATTACTTTAGTATGAGTTATCTGTTAATAATGTTAAAATAAAAGGGTAATCCTTTTTCAGTTGGGAGACAGCTTGCATATCTCCTTAAGACTTCTTTTAAAGAAG